>Ga0316208_1001517_pt1 | contig 21571 bp, 16 predicted proteins | sample 3monopyrite_MG_FD_204944 | JGI IMG/M metagenome (GOLD analysis project Ga0316208, IMG submission 204944) | Microbial mat bacterial communities from mineral coupon in-situ incubated in ocean water Damariscotta River, Maine, United States -... | ecosystem: Environmental > Aquatic > Marine >...
CTGGGCGCATGAAAGGCGGTGTGGAGCACCGCGTACCGTTGAGTGGCGAGGCTCTGGAAATTCTCGAAGACTTAAAGGGATATGACGATGACCTAATATTTCCCGGATCGCAGCGCGGCAAACCTCTCTCGGATATGTCTTTGTCTGCTGTTCTAAAGAGGTTGAATGTTCCTGTAACTGTCCATGGCTTCCGCTCAACGTTCCGTGACTGGGTCGGTGAGTGCACTACCACGCCTCGAGAAATTGCTGAAATGTCTTTAGCCCATTCCGTCGGAACGGCTGTGGAGAAAGCTTATGCTAGATCTGATCTATTCGAAAAGCGTAAGCTGCTTATGGAAAGATGGGGGGCGTATTGTAGTTCAAGGTCAGCAGAAGTTGTTCAATTGAGCTCAACGCGATGAAACAGTATACATTCAAGCCAGAGGATGAGGCTGATACCGACGGATTTATTAAGTGCTTTCAGGTTAGCGAAAATGAGGAGCCATTCGCCGGATACACCGAGTTGGCCAAGCCAACGGCGAATGGATCAATTGATTACAAGCTTTATTGTGCATTTTCCAAAATTGAAGAAAAACGGGTTAAACTTTGGGAACTTGGCCGCCAACATGAAAGACTCAAAATAGCGTTTTCCTTAGCGGCTTCGATTAAGTCTGCCTACTTTACTAACTCCGCCCATCCGCAGTTCTGGCGCGACAGAGAAAAAGCATCGGTAGTGGCAGACGGTGCACTGAAGATTCTTGAGGAATTGGTCGACATTTTAGATTCTGCTTACATACCAGATTACCTGATATTGAAAAAGAAGGCCCACCCAGCATTATTGGACGATCCGAAAACGCATATTGAAGCATTAAGAAACTGGCTAGAAGCAATACGGCCTGAGGAGTATATGCTTGAAGGACGCAATTCGCGAAACCAATTTGGAGCAACTGCACGCGACAGAAAGATGGCCGTTGGACTTAGTGATTTTCTCCTATTCCTAATTGACGATAAGTGCACATCTGAAGTCGCTACTATCGTTTCGCATATTGTACAAAAAACTATCCGGACAACGGACGTAGACGGTTGGCTTCGCAAACGTCGGAATAAGGATCCCAATTTGGGAAGTTAGGCAGATAGCTTTCTATAGCATTTTCGATGCGGCATCATATTATTTCATTTGAACGATCCAGTGAGATTATCAATTGAAAGGAAGTCGAAATGACGGACAGGCTATTAAATTCCAAAGAACTTCGTTTGATACTTGGGGGAATGGCGCCGTCTACGATGTATAGGCACATCGCTAGCGAGCCTGGCTTTCCGCAGCCAATTAAAATTGGCCATTTGACACGTTTCCGGGATAGCGACCTGCAAAACTATATTGAACTATCTGCTGAAATCGCAGGCTCCAAGTAAGCAAGACCTGTCGCTACAAACAATCTGAAATTCCTAAAAGGTAGTTTCAGACCGAGCGGCGCAAATTCAATTGCAAAGGCAAATAGGTGATCGGTGGAGGGTTAGTACGACCGTGGCTCCGATCATTCAAAGGCAAACCACGGGGCGGGATCAAATGCCAAAGGCAGTCCGAAAGGCCGAAGCCTGATCCCTTGCACAGCGTTATATGTGTCAAAAGTAGCGGCTAACTAACTGGCAGGAACGCATGACCAGTTGGGCCTAAAGCGACGGGCTGGCTCCATTGAGCAGACTTTCACGCTGAGGGCATAGGGACTAACTCGGTTCATTGAACGGGGCTAGTCTTCCTATGCCTTTTGCAACCTAACTTCACCATTGAGCAGAACATAAGACGCAGCAACTCAGCTAAATGCAATTGCCTAAAAATTCACCCCAATACTAAGCGTCAAAAAATCGAGACATGCCCGGCAGTGATGTGAAAAGCTGTTCAGCAACCCCCCAGTCGCCCCAGAAAAACTCTTTACCAAGGCTTTCGAGTTTGATCTCTCCCTCGTCCTTGAACATCTGCTCCACTGCCTCAGCAGATTTTCGGTCAGGATATGGCTGTGATTGGATCCCCATTTTCCATTTGCCTTTTGCCGCTGGAGGGAAACCAGAATTGAGTTCTTCAGTACGCCGAACCGTATCATTTGAGACGCCGATTTTCATCAGCGCTGGCTTTTCACCAAGACGCTTTGCTTTTCCGACAAGCGCATGCCCATCACCTTCAAATCGCGCAAGATATACCCAAGTATCACCATCTTCATACATCGAAGTGCGTTCGCCTGAACTACCGGGAAATCCTCGAGACGGCTTAAACACATTCGAAAACGGTTCTTTGGCCATCGCGTCTTCGCTGATAGATGGCTCGCCAAACACATTGACCTCGGTCACTTTTATTTTAAGCGCCTGAGCGATTTCATCTGGTTTCAGCGCTCTACCCCAAACACCGATACCCTGCCCAGCCTTTGGATCGTAAGTTTCTGATGCAATACGGGCTATCTGCATTTTATCTAATGCGCGCCATGCCCGCCGGATCGGTATGCCATAAGTCCAATAGCCCGCTTGGCCGTTATCTGCTTTTTCTTTTTGGGATGCGTCAGACGCCTTTTCATAATCTCGAATCGGACGAGAATCTATTTCGACAAAACCAAGAACATGCGAACGCATCGATTTCTTAGTGTTGGCTGCGTTTGCGCCGTAGATGAGCATAAGATCGCCATCTTTCAGCTCTCTTAGCGCACGTTTTTGCCCGCTTTCTTGCGTCCACCCGACATATCCGGCTTCTTCTGGATTGAAGCCGTAAAACGCGCGTATCCACATTGTTTTTCCCTTTGGAAAAGCGAAACTCATTCGGCGGCCTCTATAGCTTTGACATCCGGCTCCAGCGCCTCGTGCAGGAGGGCATTAAGGAGTTTGCTGCGGGTGGTGGCGGTGGTAGTGAGGCTGGCCTCCAGCTGATCGCATAGCGCCATCAGGGCATCGACCTTTGCCACGATGCGGTGTTGTTCGGCGAGGGGTGGGATTGGCAGCTCAAGTGATTTGATCTTTCCCAAATTTAGATTTGGCTGCGCCCCGCCTTCGGCCAAACTCCGCATCTCTACGTACTGTTTTTTTAAGCTAAGTTGAATATAAGATCGCAAACTTTCGAAACCTTCAGGAAAGACGATTACAGCGCAGGCTTGATTCACGGTTGCAGCAATGCGCAATTCAGCTACCTGACCGCGTGTTTTGCCTTGTCCGTAAAGGGCGACTACCAAACTTCCTGGAGGGTAGATTTTTAGACGGCATTCATTCACGGCTTGTTCGGTAACGAAGGTCTCAACAGAAGCAATAGTTGGATAGTTCGTCGCAGCACTGTTAACCCACGGAACCGATCCGTTATTATGGTATGCTGGCTCAGACTTTGATGGCGTTACTCCTGTTCCTACATCGGACAGTTCATCAATTCTTGCCCACGCCCACCCGTGTGGGATGGCATCCTTTTCATCAGACTTCGAGCGATCCGACTTTATTTTGATATGTGGTTGGACCTGTTTCAATAGATCCTCCGCCGTCTCATCCCCCGCATCCTGCGCCACCAGTTTGCCGCGCACGGCGAGGTCCAGGATGGTTTGGCGGAGGGTTTTGATTTGGTCGGGGCGGGTGGTGAGTGTGGGTAGGGATTGCAGGGCAAAGCGGGCGTGGGATTGGAAGGTTTCCGCGTCGGTCTCGGGGGCGGTCAGGCGGGCGAGGCTGGCGGTGGTCAGCCGATCCCGCACCGCCTCGCGCCCCGCGCGGGCCTGATCCAACTGATCACACAGCGCCATCAGTTCATCCACCTTGGCCACGATCCGGTGCTGCTCGGCGAGGGGGGGGAGTGGAACGACCGAAGCCTTTAGCATTTTGAAATGCCGACCATACCCTCGGCTCTCAAGGGGCAGCCAATTGAGAACGAGAAAATAATATCCATGATCCACACAAACGGGTTGAAGCAACTTGACGCCGTCAGCTCCGACAACAAAGTCGAAGTCGATCAGTTTGGTTTCTCTCGTGTGGTCGCCAAAGACTATAAGAGGACGCTGGACCTTGATTACCTTGTCGCTATCGTCACAAAAGCCCCTGATGAAAACCTTTCCTTGATCGACAACCGGATACTTCCCTGTTTCCAAGACATCCTTCGTCTGAATCTTTTTACCGAGATCAGAGACGCTATATGACGGGTATGTTGCGGGCACCCACTCCCAAGTCGAGGGAATATCAAAAGGCTGATCTTCTGCTAATACTGAATTAAAAGGTGCTTGTTTTCCGATGCCTTCCTGCTGAACCAATCTCGCCTTCTCCTTTGCGATCCGCTTCAGCAGCTCCGCTGCCGGTTCGTCGCTTGCATCCTGCTCCACCAGCTTACCACGCACAGCGAGGTCCAGCACAAAGCGGCGCAGGCGGGGGATGGCGTCTTCGGAATCAGAGATGCGGTCGTAAAGCTCCAGAAGGCGGGCAGAGGAAAAGGTGGCGTCCTTCATCGCGCCAGCGCCTCGGTCAGGATAACTTTCAATTGATCGCGCAGGGCGGCTGTCTCGGCCTCTGCAGTTGTCAGATCGGCCAGCAGGGTTTCGGGGTCGCCGTGATCCTCGGCCACCGTATGGGGGTTCTTGACGTCAAGGTTATAGCCGCGCGCCTTGATCTCTTCCGCCGTGACCTTCCACGCCTGCGGGCCCTCAACGCGCCCCTCACGCGCGGCCCCGCCCCACCATGCGGCGCAGTCATCCAGATGATCCAGCCGGATCGGCCTGGTCATGGAATAGGCCTTCTGCCCCTCGGGTACCTTGTGTTCCCAATACCAGATGTCCTGCGTGGGCGTGCCCTTTTCAAAGAACAGCAGGTTGGTGCCGATGGAGGCATAGGGTTTGAAGACCGAGTTGGGCAGCCGCACGATGGTGTGCAGGTTGCATTCCTCCATTAGATGTTCCTTGAGCCGGGTCTTGATGCCCTCGCCAAACAGCGAGCCGTCGGGCAGCACCACGGCGGCGCGGCCACCGGGTTTGAGCAAGCGGATAATCAGGGCGAGAAACAGATCGGCGGTTTCGCGGGTGCGGAAGGTCGGGAAGTTGGATTCGATCCCGTCCTCTTCCTTGCCACCAAAGGGTGGGTTGGTCAGGACGATGTCGACACGTTCATCGCGGGTCCAGCTGACCAGAGGACGCGCGAGGGTGTTGTCGTGGCGCACGAAGTCAGGTTCTTCCACCCCATTCAGCAACATGTTGGTGACGCAGAGCATGTGGGGCAGCGGTTTCTTTTCGACGGCGCGCAGGGCACCCTGCATCAGCGCCTCATGCTCGGGGCGTTTGACGTAGTTGTCGCGCATGTGGCGCATGGCGCAGGTTAGAAAGCCGCCGGTGCCGCAGGCGGGGTCGAACAGGATTTCGCCGGGATGCGGGTCGATCTGTTGCACCATGAAGGCGGTGACGGCGCGCGGGGTGTAGTATTCGCCCGCGTTGCCTGCATTTTGCAGGTCATTCAGGATTTGCTCGTAGATGTCGCCGAAGTGCTGGCGTTCGGTCAGGTTGTTGAAGTCGACCTCATTGATCTTGTTGATCATCTGTCGCATCAGTTGGCCGGATTTCATGTAGTTGTAGGCATCCTCGAAAACATCGCGAACGACCTTGGCGCGGGGGCCTGCGTTGATGGGAAGGGATTTGAGTTTGGGGAAAAGGTTGTTGTTCACGAAATCCAGCAAGGTATCGCCAGTAATTCCCTCTGGGTCCGCCGCCCAAGCGCGCCATCGCAGGTCAGCCGGAATGGGCGAGGTGTAATCGTCCTTTGTGAGTTCAAGTTCCTGATCCTGATCATCGATGATCTTTAGGAAGAACATCCAACAAAGCTGGCTGATGCGCTGGGCGTCGCCATCAACGCCGGTATCTTTGCGCATGATGTCTTGAATGGATTTAACGAGGGTACGGACAGACATTTACTATTTATTTCCTTTTATCAATTTTGTTATTCGTTCAGCTACTCCAAGAAAGGGATCTTGACTACGGGTCGGGTAAAGTGACTTTGGGCCAATCTTTTGGAACTGCCCACTTTTCGTCCAGAACGTTTTCGGATTAAATTTGAACTTGGAGACCAGCCGCCTCGCTAAGTCAATTTCGTTAATGCTGTAATTGCCTTTTTGTGCGAAGTCACCGATCTCTGGATACTCGCCCACTAGATAGCCTTCCTGAATGTGTGGACGCATTGCGGTTGGCGGGCAGAAACTTGCCAATCGAACTATTTGCAGGCCCGCCTCCGCGCTTGCTGAAATGGCGCCACTGAGGTTTGGCACACCAATTACATATACAAACGCTTCGTCGGAATTGTTGTTGTTTGACGCAAATGACGCGGCAATTCTAAGCGAATGAGTCACGTCTAAGAGTGGTGTCGAGCAAACCTCATAGTGCTGCAAAATTGACCATCTGAGTATTCTATGTCGCTGGATTTCGTCAGATCCAATCCATGTGTGTTCTTTCTGAAACTCGTCAACTAAGAATTCCTCACATCGACGCAGTTCTTTGAATTTTCCTGGTAAAGCATCGTGCAGTAAAGCTCCGGATTCTCGCCGAAATATGCTTGGTGGAAGTGTGGTGCTCCCATTCGATTTGTAGTCCGATTTCTGACCGCGATAAAGCAAAACATAGTCCCTATTTCTAAACTGTAACTCCGCGATTCTTGCAGCCAATTCATAATAGTCGGCCACTTCATTACTGTCCCCGCGTCGTACATCTTGGCATTCCACAACTGTTGCAACTTCGTCGTTATCTTTAAACGACCAAAGGTCCTGCTTGCCAATAACATCCATTTCTATGCCGCCCCAAGATAAATAGCTGATTGCAGATCGTGGACCGCTTGTTCAAACTCAGACTTACCGCCGAAAGCACGGACGAGTTCAACCACACTACCCATACCGCTGAACGGCGCAATCTTAAGGACGCCGAGATCGTCAAGATTCATGACGCCCTCATCGGCATATTTTTCCAGCAAGGCTTCAAGAACGGCTTTTGCTTGCGGTCCGAATTTCGTGAACACATCGCGTTTTTTCACGCTTTCAGCCCGCTCGCGCCGAGTCAGAGGCTTTGCATCAAAGGCAATATGGCAGATCAGGTCGAATGGGTCGAGGTCCTTGCCAAGTTCCTCAGCGATGACATCGAGCGGTAGGCCTTCGGCCTCCAATTCTTCGAATACCGCCTGCTTGCGTCCTTCACCATTCCAGCGCTTGAGGAAATCATCAAGGCTAGCAAACTGACGCTTCAAGGCTTTGCGGGTGTAGTCGCGCAAAGACTCTGTGACCAGTTTTCCGTTCTCGTCGAGGTATTCGACGCGTTCGGCTACGATGGCTGCGCCGACCCCATCGACGTATACCTTGCGGATCGTGCCGCCTCCGGAACTGCCGCCGAACGGATCACCTGGATCAACCAGTACCGTTTCATCTCCGCCAGGTTCTGGCGACAACGTTTCGCCATCATCACCAGTCTGTGGAGCATCATCCGGCGGTGTGATCGGGTCTTCTGGACCAGGTTGGTAAATCTGAACTGGCTCCCCATCGAATTCCGGGTCAGCGAAATGACTCGTTGAGCCCCGGAAATCCATGACAGTGAAGAACAGTTTTTTGGTATCCTCATGCACACGGGTGCCGCGACCAACAATCTGCTTGAACTCGGTCATCGACCCAACTTCGCGGTCAAGAACGATCAGGCGACAGGTTTGCGCATCAACCCCGGTAGAGAGAAGCCGCGAGGTCGTCACAATCACAGGATAGGGCGCCTCTGGGTCGATAAAGTTCCCAAGTTGGTCGAGGCCTTCTTTGTCATTGCCGGTGATGCGCATGACGTAGCGATGGTTTTGTGTTGCCAGATCGGCGTTCTCATTGATCAGCGCCTGCCGCATCCGCGCCGCGTGCTCCTGATCGACGCAAAATACAATCGTCTTGGCCATCCGATCGCCGCTCTGTTTCAGGAACTCTGAAACTTTTTGCGCAACAAGTTTGGTTCGATCATCCAAAACCAGCGTGCGGTCGAAATCCTTGGAGTTGTAGATACGATCTTCAACTTCTTCGCCGTCGCGATCGAGTTGCCCCTGCTCCGGGCGATAACCTTGAATGTCGCGATCGATGTGTACCTTGATCACTTTGTAGGGGGCTAGAAACCCGTCGCGGATGCCTTGCTTCAGCGAATAGCTATAGACCGGAGTACCGAAGTAATCGATATTCGACGCATACTCAGTCTCCTTTGGCGTAGCGGTAAGGCCGATCTGGGTCGCTGAGGTAAAATGGTCGAGGATTTCCCGCCAGGCCGAATCTTCTGAAGCGCTGCCCCTATGGCACTCGTCGATAACGATCAGATCGAAGAAATCCCGAGAGAACTCCTTGTAAAGCTTCTGGCTTTCATTCGGACCGGTAATTGCCTGGTACAGCCCCAGGTAGATTTCATATGACGCATCGATCCTGCGATGCTTATTCAATGCTAGCGTTAGCTCATTTGACGTGCCATCGGCACGTTCAATGGTTTTCGATTGGGTCGATAGCTTGGCCATACTGCCTGCAAATGGTCTAAAATCGTTAACCATCGTCTGATCAATTAGGACATTGCGATCGGCCAAAAACAGGATGCGTTTCTTCTGCCCTGCCTTCCAAAGCCGCCAAATGATTTGGAAAGCCGTGTAGGTCTTGCCAGTGCCTGTGGCCATTACCAACAGAATCCGGTCCTGCCCCTTTGCAATTGCCTCTATGGAGGAGTTCACAGCATTGGTCTGGTAGTAACGTGGTGTCTTGCCACCGCCATCGTCAAAGTAATCCTGCAATGCGACCACTGACGCCTCGTCCGAAAGGCCTTTCCAGGCACAATACCGAACCCAGAGCTCCGCAGGAGGTGGAAACTGATCGAGTAGAAGCGTGACCTCTGGCGTGGGACTCATTCCAGTTCGATCATGGAAAACAAAACCGTCGCCATTCGACGAAAACACAAACGGTATTCCGAGCGTTTCCGCGTAATCCAAACCCTGTTGTAGTCCGGCACTGACCGACTGGCTATTTTCTTTTGCTTCAATTATCGCGATCGGAATATTCGGTTTGACTGAGAGAATATAATCGGCGCGCTTGCCTTTGCCTCGGCTAACCAGCTTCCCTCGAACTATGATCCGACCCTTCGTGAAGCTCACTTCTTCCCGTATTTGGGTTATTTCGTCCCAACCAGCGGCTCGTAGCGCTGGGGTAATGTACTTGGTACATATGTCTCGCTCACTAAGTGATTGTTTGTCCATGCAGTTTTTCCCAGCAGCGTGACACTTCATAAGTGCAGTAAGGCATAAAAGTGTTCTGTTTCGTGACCTTAAGCGGGAATTCAGTCACTTAGCAATGTGAAACAAGTGTGATCACTACGCCCCAACGAGAACCACCAAGCCCCTTCAGGTTGATTGACACACAGATTGCAAGTCAATTTCGTGAGAAAAAGGTCAGCCAGCGTCAATCTGAAAAAACCTTACTAATCGCCTGATCACTTCTGGAAGAAGCCTGCCTAGTCACACGTTTCAAATGTCGCTAAATTATTATCGGAGTCTTGTGCCAGGTGTTTGACAAACTCTCCTTTTACCGAGGCTCCATAGCGCGCGATATCATCCCCTATGTCACAGAATCGGAGCATGGCACCTTTTTTCCGTATAGTAAGCCCTTACAGGTGGGCAGAGTGGCCTGAGCAACATCATAAGCAAAAGACCAACTAAATACTGGGAAAACACTTCGGCACGCTGTTATTACTTTCCTTACCCTGTCAGCATGACTGTTTCATAGGAATTCTTGGACAACCAAGCTAGGGCAAATACCGAGCTATAGCATATGTGCATTATAATGCAGCCGAAACGCACGTTCCGTGCTTGCGTTGGCTAAGCTCACTCGTTGATCCTACCGTCCAGAAGGTTTGTGTCGCCTCTTCGAAATTGTCGCCATGGCATTGTGCACCCCAATCTTGACTGCAGCGCGCTCAGAAGAGGTCTGTTGAGCTCGCTAACGGGAGGCATGGGGAAATATGTGGATAGCCTCCCGCAAAACGCATGTAGGGCGCTGTGGAGCGCCGCATGCCGTTGATTGACGAGGCTTTGTGACACAAATATTCAATGCTTGATCGCCGCATTTGACAAGCAGACCTTTTCCTGAGGCTCCATAACGCGCGGGATGGTCTGAACGCATCAGAAACAGGGTCATGGTGCCTATTTTATTCAGCTTTAGATTTTACGGGGCAGAGGTGGCCTATTTGGACGTGAAAGCAGAAAAATGGCTCACGGTTTGTAAATACCTTCGACCTTCAAAAGAAATACTCCTTGAAAATGTTGGTTTGGGCGGGAAGGAGACATTCGCTGCGGGTTCACCTCAAGCAAGTCATAAGACAATACCAGTCATTCAATTGGGAATTTAGCCAACCTAAAAGACGCTGCTTCGCAACTACGTCAACGCCAAAGTAGGGTTCGCAGACCCATAAACTATGCTTCTGGTCTAATTTGATAGTACTGTCGGAAGAACTTTCTTAATGTGCTCTAAAATGGACTCGCCGATAACCTGACCTAATCTCGGTGGAACGGCGTTACCAATCATCCTGCCAACCGATTTCATCTTCACCGCTTTCGTTTTTTCGACAAACTCAAATGAGGGCGGAAAAGTCTGAAGCAGGGAGGCTTCCCTCAACGAAATGGCACGATCTTGTTGAGGGTGGCCGAAGCGCCCATTCCCGAAGCCGAAGCATTGTCCCGTCATAGTTGGAGAAGGTTTGTTGCTTTCCATTCGGGCATAAACGCCAGGGAAGGTCTTGCCTGACTGTTTTTTGTGGCAATCAGCCACAAGTTCTTCTGGCCAATCTCGCCAAGTACCCCCCGGAGATGATGCACGAATTCTCTTGAGATTTAAAGCACTCAAGCTACTACAAACATGAAGCTTATCGCTTATGTCCCGCCCTCCGGCGCTCAAGGGTGGAAGATGCCATATCGTCGTCTGTACTGTGTTCCAATCAGATTTTTTTGGGTGTGTTGCAGGGATCAACTCGATTGGGCCAAGCTTGCTGGCGAGGAGAACTAGTCGAGTTCGGTTTTGCGGTACGCCATAGAGACGGCAATCCACATGTTCATATGACACCCAGTAGCCTTCACGTTCTAGCACCCTCAAGAAATGAGCGAACGCAGGATGTGAAGCGAGTTTTCGCACATTTTCCATTGATACGATATCCGGCTTGGCGCTTTGGACCAAATCAGCAAAATGCTTAACTAACTTCCACCGACTGGCTTCCTCAACATTCAGGCCTTGCGTGTAACTTGAAAACGGCTGGCAGGGAGCACACCCTACCAGAACCTTGATCTCTGCGTCACCCAAAGCAGTATTTATGTCATCTGCATTCACGTCCTGAACGTTCTTCAAACGATATTTTGCGGATGAATTTGCTTCGTATGGAAAAGCACAATCAGGATCAATATCATACCCTTCAACTACGCGGATTCCGGCACTTTCAAGCCCGACGGTTAGCCCGCCAACGCCACAGAATAAGTCAACTGCTTGAATGTTTGTCATTTTGCTCTCGCGTAATTTTTATAAATGCTTGATAACATGGTGAGGAAAAGCAATAAACTACTTATTTATGGGGCAATTCTTGACTGTTGAAGAAATCAAATCGGGCACTAGAGCAGCCCCAAAGACAGCCAACTTTCAAGTTGACTCGGCACTGCTGCGAGAGCTTGGCGAGAGATTGGTTGGGCAATCACACATAGCGTTAGCGGAGTTAATCAAGAACTCCTATGACGCCGACGCTACTCTCTGCACGGTACAGTTTCATGATGACAAAATTCTTGTATCCGACAACGGGCACGGGATGCGCGAAGATGAATTCCTTAAGTTCTGGATGAGGATAGGAACGACCAATAAGCAACAAACGCTTGTTAGCAAGACGCTCAAACGCCCAATTACTGGGTCAAAAGGTGTCGGGCGGCTTTCGGCCCAGTTTCTTGCGGCTGAAATGACGTTGACAACTTCGAGCGAGGAAAATTCTTCTGTTGCGTTGATTGCTGAAGTGGACTGGGATTCGGCAATCGCGGCACATGAGCTTACGAAAGCACAGGCAGCTTATTGGACTCAAGACCGCTCAAACAGCTATGCGGGTCAGTCTAGACATGGGACGACTGTGGCAATGAAAGGTCTCAAGCAGACTTGGGATGAGTCTCACTTTGAAGCACTTGCGGCAGAGATTTGGATGATCCAGCCACCAATCCCTGATCAATATTCAAACGTTTCAAAGAGAATAGATGACCCCAACGCATTCAAAGTAGAGGTGCTAGATAGTGCCGGTGAGCCCATCAAGTCTTTTGAAGCGCAGATGCAGTCCGCGATTGAAAACTGGATTGCTATCATTGAGGGATCAGTTGAGAGAATAGACTCCGTTGGGCAAGCGACCGTCAAAATTCGTTTTAAAGATGGAACTGTCTACCAAGAAACGTTTTCGACCCCAGGCTTCATATCAGACGCAAACTGGCACATTCGGATTTTCAATCTTGCTGGCAAACAACCAAACGGGATTCCAGTCCAGGATGCCCGTCAGTATTTAGCAAAGTTTGGTGGTGTCGGAGTCTACGACGCGGGCTTCCGACTCCCATATTATGGAATCAAACAAGACTGGCTTGGGCTTGAGTACGATCATTCACATCGAAAGAACCGTTCATCGCTTCTGCCGTCTGAGCTGCATGTGCATCGGGCCCTGAACGACCTGCCTACACAGGGGCGTATTTTTGGATTTGCTAATGTGAATACAGCACAGGAAGCAACAAGAGCTTCATCTGAAAATATTGCCTCCGGCGAATACCTCAAGATTCAAGTTACACGAGATCGACTGGTCTCAAATACTGCGTTTAGAGAGCTGCAGGATGCTGTACGTTGGTCAATTGACTATTATGCGACTAGGCAACGCGCACGAGTACTTCAGAAGTCAGAAGTAAAACGAGCCTCTGAATCTTCAATGGCGAAACTCAGTCGAATTGATGAAATCGTTCATTCGGTAAAAACTGAGCTGCCTGATGATGTTTTTGAAGAGCTCGACCGCGAGTTCAAAGATTACTCAAAGTCGTTGCAGCAAGAGGCAAAGTCGCGTGAATCGGAGCAAGTGCTTTTGGGCCCATTAGCTACCGCTGGCATCTCCGCTCTCGCCCTCGAGCACGAATACAAAAAGGAGTTCCTGAAGGCGGCATCTTTGATCAAGAAGCTCAGGAAGAGCGCCAACGATCCGAAGATCGTCTTGCAATTGGCTGACGATGTAGAGACTTGGCTGGATCGACTTACCGAAATTCGTGAAATATTTGCGCCATTGATGAACCAATCTGACCGAGAGGAATTGTCCTCGTTCGACGCTGCAACTGTCATTCGAGATGTTGCGGTAAGTATCAAACCTTTGATTCCAACAACGACTGTGGAAGTGATTTGCGAAAAGCGAGTTGTTTTGCCGCTTGCAGCCTATGCCGAATGGCAAGCAATCTTCCAAAACGTATTTCTAAACGCAGCCAATGCGATGCTGGACGAGCAAACATCGAAAATTCGCGTTAACATCCGCGCGCATAATACTGGCGGTGTAATCAAAGTTAGCGATGCTGGTACTGGAGTTGATTTGACGACTTCTCAAGAGCTGTTTGCTCCTTTTAAGCGCCAGTCCACAATATCTGAAGAGCGGAGTAGGCTTGGCCTGGGTGGAACTGGACTGGGTTTGACTATTGTTCGAATGATCGCTGAAAACCGGCGATGCCGAGTAGGGTTCGTTGATCCCGAAAGTGGTTTTGCGACCACATTTCAATTGAGCTGGAGCTAATGATGACTAAAATTCTCATTCTTGATGATCATGTGGATAGCGCTGAGGATTGGCGTGAAAGCATTTCAGGCACATTGAATGACGAAGCAAATGTAGAAACAGTCAAACTTGCTGATGCCGCTGAGCATATCGAACAGCTTCTGACGCGCCAACGTTCTGCCAGGAACGCAGAAGCGTTTGCTGGAGGCGGGAGCATCTTTGACGACGTCGATATCTTGATCGTCGACTATGATCTTGTGCATATTTCGGATGGGCATGGTCGATTTACTGGGGAAGGTATCTGCAGGCTGGCGCAAGCCTATTCAGATTGTGGTCTAGTCGTCATTTTGAACCAATTCGTCGAAGCCGATTTTGATTTGAGCCAACGCGGCAACCCAAGTAGCAGTCATGCTGATCTAAATATCTCCTCTGTCCATGTAGCAAGTAGGGGCCTATGGAACGCGAATGATTGGGAGGATTTTCGCCCTTGGCACTGGCCAGTCTTGCCCGATGCCTCAGACCGGCACAAACAGCTGAAGGAGCTTATATCCTCTAATCCCGATGCGGAACTCTTGCCATTGTTAGGGTTTACCGAAGAACTTGCACAACTATTGACTGACGATGCCGTAGGATTCATTGACCCAGAGGCTCGTACGATTGCCGAATTAATGAAAGTGACGCTTCCTGATTTTCTGCAAGGCAACTCACACGCTGTGGATCATCGTGACGGTAAAGCTCTTTGCGAAAATGAAATTTCATACCGTTTCGGCTTGGCGGCCAGTCGCTTAACGAAATGGCTAAAGCGGATGGTTGTTGGTCCACGGAATTTGCTCATTGACCTTCCGCACTTGATTGAGCGGTATCCGTTTTTATTGCCACCCGAAAAGCTAGCTGACACAGAAAGTTGGGAAGAGCTCACTATTGGTGTCCCCGACTGGTTTAAAGACCAAATCCCGAAGGAGGCTTGGGCACCATCGCAGCTGTGGTCTCGTGTTCCCCATGTCTGGATACCAGTATTAGAGGAAGACGCGACGTTTCAAGAACGGCGGTATGATTTTGACTATTCTAACGCTCATGAGCTGGTTTTCACGGAGGATCATTCGAAGTTCCTACCAGTCGATCAAGCGAAAATGTTTAAGGCGGAGTTTAACAACGAATTTGATAGAAGATTCGTAAAGGAGATACCTGGAGTAAAGTACGCTCCCAAGAGGCGGTTTGCTCTTTAGTATGGCGAAGGATGTAGATGGCGTTCAGCGCGCAGCACTATTTACCGTATTGCGAGGATTGGAGATCCAAGGGCAAAAATGGCTCAAAGACCCAGTTTCAGCCAAGGCGAAAAATGCTCTGCAACAAGCGGGTAAAGCCTCTTTCTTGTCAGAGGCTTATCTGCGTAGCCAAGCCGCAAATACCAAAGGATGCTTCCCGCAAGATCAATACCTGTTGATTAGGCCACCTAAAAAGCAGACATCAACCGTTTGCGCCCTATCCTGCCATTGGGATTTTGAGCAGGACGAGCCGGTGTTAAGTTGCTATCTTGGGATTTGGACGCCACGGCCGGTTCCAATTGCTGATGCCGATGGCAATATGCAAAGACCGATCGTCTTCCTCGGTTATCGCTATGAGACACCCGACATTGAGGGAACCAAGCACAAGTTCTATCACACTCAGCCTTGCCGCTCTATGGACCGGGAACGGCGTGATTTACCGACTGCAGTTCACCATCATACCGCAATGCCGACACTTCAATTGGCGGCTGAGCAACCTGCCGATCTTTTAATAAACATGGCGATATCACTTCACGGAAGAGAGTATGTGCAGGAGCTTTTTACGGACATGATCAAGCTAAGACCTCCGAAAGCACCCGCAGAATACGTCAAGCGTATCAAGCTTTGGTTTTGAGTTAGCAGATAGCTCTAACGCGCACTACCTTCCATTAACCACAAAAGTGTTATGTTATGGCTACCGTGGCTGAGTATTTCTTTGCTGATTACACACCTGAAAGTCGGCTTTTGGGAAGCGGCACCGCAGCGTCTTTTATTTCGTCAGAGGTCTGCTATGGGCCGGAAGCGGTTGTTCTTCACGAGTAAGCCCACAATCTGTTTGGCGTCAGTGAAGATAGTCCATTCAGAGAAGATCGCCCGACCGTAATCCTGCCCAAACACGAGAACTAGCTATGTAACTGCTGCCTTCGGCTTCTTTTAACAAATAAGCGCTTCGAAATAGTTTTCGTGGATTTTCAACAATATTATCTGGCAGCGAAATTAGAATATTTCGGCGCTCGTCAGATGTCAGTAGTTCCCACGCTTTTTTATCCCGAAGGTAATTCTCCTGTTGCTGCGCCGCCCGGTACATCGCGCCAGATAGAAACCGGCGGATATTGTGTGGATGCTCCGGCACCTGCACTCGCCCACCGTGCTTCACACACTTGGTTGCACCCCTCATAGCGGGGTTTTGGCACATTTGACTGTCTCGGCGTTTAGAGCCGCACCTGGGAGCTTCCTGCATGGCTTTGAGACCCTTTGCTCTACCTTCCTTGGTAAGATTGTCCGGCATAGGGCATCCACGTGCCTTGGGCAAAGGGATCGTTCGAGCCGCTTCCACAACTTTGTCGAAAAAATCAGATTGGCGTTTGGTTTTCATGGGACTGTGCCTCACTCTTCGTAAAATGAAATTATACGATGAAATGATCAATATAAAAAATTGAAACTATCGGCGGCGGTCCGTTACAGGAAATTGGCGCTGAGATTGGGGTGGGCCGGGGGGTGGGGGTATCACTTAAGTTCAACCCAGAAAATTTCGTCTTTCCAGCAGCCGCTTAGGGGGCGCACCAAACGTTACTATCTAACGAGGGTTAAAGTCCGGAGCAAATTCAATGTATGGGATAATGTATGGCGTGTTGCCCTAGATATCTTAAATAAATATTATAAAACAATGGCTTATAAAGATTTAGTGGCGGACAGACAGGGATTCGAACCCTGGAGACGGTTCCCCGCCTACACACTTTCCAGGCGTGCGCCTTCGACCACTCGGCCACCTGTCCACGAGCCGCTTTCTAACGCCAAACAAAGCGGCAGATCAAGCCCTTAATCGCTGCGCAGATGATATGACCACTGCCACTGCCATATGGCGAGTTTTTTGACGGGGCCAATCAGCGCTTGCGGTGCAGCGGCAGCAAGGCTGCGCGGATGTGCAAGCGCGTGGCTGGCTTGCGCGGTCTCGGATACGGGCTGGCCTTGAGGGAAGGTCACCCGTCCAAAAATACATTCAGCCGCCGGTTTATGCGGCCCTTTTTCTCCATTTTGCCAAGCCGCAACCGGCCGATTTCGCCGGTGCGCCGCACATGGGTGCCGCCGCAAGGTTGCAAATCCACCTGATCATCGCCGCCAATCCTCACCAGCCGGATGTGCCCTGCCCCGCGCGGTGGCTGCACCGACATGGTTTTCACCAGCCCCGGGTTGGCATCGAGTTCGGCTTGGGTAATCCATTGTTCGGTGATCGGCAAATCAGCCGTGATCAGCGCATTCAGCGCACCTTCCACCGCTTGTTTATCTTGCAGCGGCTCGGGCATGGCAAAATCAAGCCGCGCCTTTTCGGCCCTGATCTGCCCGCCGGTCACCGGCAGCGGCACCACCACCGAAAGCAGGTGCAGCCCGGAATGCAGCCGCATCATGGCGTGGCGGTTTGCCCAATCCAGCACCTGTGGCTGGCGGCTGCCGATTGGCGGCAAGCCGGCCCCTTCGGCGGGCACCAGCACCACCGCGCCGTTTTCGCCCTTTACCGTGCCGATAATCTCCAGCGCGCCAAGCCGCCCGCGATCGCCCATCTGGCCGCCGCCTGTGGGGTAAAAAACCGTTTTATCCAGCACGATACCGCCCTCGGCGGTGTGGGCGATAACGGTGGCTTCGGCCTCAACGAGGTATGCGTCTTTTTCATATAGCTTTTCGGTCATCCGCTGTCTTTCGGGTGCAGGGCGTTTTGCAGGGCCGCGCCGATTTCGTCAACATTGCGCAGGGTCACATCGTTTTGGGTGAACGGAATTTCGATACCCTCCTCGTCAAAGCGCTTGGCGATGGCAAAGTTTACGTCCGAGCGTACAGAAAGGGTACTATTTACGTCCCGCAGGAATATCCGCAGTTCGAAATCCAGCGAACTGGCGCCAAAATTCAAAAACACCACAGAAGGCGCGGGGTATAGCAATGCCTGCGGATGCGCGGTGCCGATATCTAAAAGAATCTCCTGCACCTTTTCGGGGTCGGTGCCATAGGCCACCCCAACGGGCACCCTCAAGCGGCCGGTAACGTCGGGCGCGGTCCAGTTTTGCACTGTTCCCGATATCAGGTCCGAGTTGGGCACAATCACGGCGCTGCGGTCAAAGGTATCGATCAAGGTGGCGCGCACCGAAATTTTGCGCACGATCCCCTCCACGCCACCCGCAATGATCCAGTCCCCTTCCTTGATCGGTCGTTCGATCAGCAGGATGATGCCGGAAACGAAATTGGACACAATGGCCTGCAAGCCAAAACCGATACCAACCGAGAGCGCCCCGGCAACAATGGCGAGATTTGAAAGATCAAGCCCGGTGGCCGAAACCGCCGCCAGCGCCGCCAGAAATATCCCGATATAGCCTATCCCGGCCAGCAGGGCGTTTTTGCCGCCGGTATCAAGGCGGGTGCGCGGCAAAACCGAGCTGCGCACGGTTTTTTGCACCAGCCGCGTGATGGTATAGCCCGCGCCGAATACCAGCACAAATACCACAATTTCGGTAAGTGAAAACCGGCTTTGCCCAATAGCAACCCCTTTATTGAGCCACGCCCACATATTGACCAGTTCATTGGTGCTCGCCCCCCAGATCAAGGCCAGCACCGGCAATGAAATCAGGATCATGATAAAGGCAACAAAGATCGGGATCAGCCGCGCCCGGTCTTTGCGGCTGCCGGTTTCGCTTTCGCCTTCGACCCAGCGTTCAAGAAAGGCGCGAAACAGGTCAAACACCACCAATAGCGCGGCCAGAAAGCCAACCGTTAAAGTGGTTGGAAAGGTCAAAAATCGCCCGGCGGCATAATAGCCAAGCCCGGCCAAAATCGGGGCCGAAATCGAGGTAAGAAAAAGCCCCTGCGATAAAAGCGCCGCAAAACTATGGGCCGCGGGCTCGGGCTCGTCTTCTGTTACCGGATTCTTGGCCCGGATAATTCTGGCCAGCTTGAACAGCGCAAAAGACGCCACCACAATAAGCGGAAATACCAGCACGGCGCGGGTTTCCGGCGAAAACTTACCCTGCCCGGCCATCGCATCCACCAGCACCAGCAGCGCAAAAACCACCCCGAGGATCAGGCTTATTTTATGGCCGGTTTTCGGGGCGCTCACGCCGAGCAGGTCCACCGGGTTTTGCTTGCTGCCAAACAAGGAGCGGCCAAGCCATGGCGCGGCGATCAGCGCAAGGGCGGCCAAAGGCAGGGCATTTAGTATAGCGGTGCCGCGAAAGCCCAGAATGCCGGCCCAGTAAACCGCAAAAATAAGCGCCGCCGCCCCGGCGCTTGGGGCAATCAGGTGCGAAAGGTTAGTGAGCGCCAGCTGCCAGCTTGAAACGCTGCCTCCCGAGGCCATGGCCCGCGACACCAGCGCAGAAAGCCGCTGTTGCAGCCAAAACAATATCCATAATCCAAGCAAGCCGACAAAAATCGCAATCGGGGCCTTTTCCGCGAGCACCCGTCGGCTGACATCGTTTTTGAGGCTATCTGTTACTTCGCGCCACATGCTGCTGCCAAAATCCAGCACGTCAGTAAGCGCACCGGCCCAAATTGCCGGATTGACCGGCACCGGGCCGCGCTCTATAAGCTGCTGCGAAAACCGCTCGCGGATCAGGGTATTGATTTCACTGACCAACCCGTCCAGCCGCCCATAAGCCTGAACCGCGATGGCCAGCGGCACTTTGGCCAGCGATATATCTACTTTAAGAGCAGCGCGGCGCATGGCGATTTCGGGTGCTTCGGTCTCGCCCTCGGCCGGGGCCGGGCCAAGTGCCACCAGTTGATCCTGTAACGCAGCCACCCGTTTGCCGGCTTCCGCCTCCATTTCCCGCGCGGCAGCGCGCTGGCTGGCTAGGTCGGCGCGCAGGTTTTCCAGCGCCGGAGTCGAGGCCAGCTTTGCCGCCAAAATATCCTCGGCACGAGTCGCTGTCTCCGCCCACTGCACCGGCAGGGCCGGGTCAAAAATATTCTGCGCCGAAAGCGGGAGGCCAAGCGCCAAGGCCGCGACCAGAACAAGCACAAACCTCTTCAACAAAAGCATAGCAAACTCCCGATTTATTCGGCCAAAGCCTATCAGCCTATGCGCACATCCGGTAGCACGTCATTGGTTGCCTCCAGCCAGCCCGGCACCGGCAGTGCCTTTTCGCGCAGAAAAGCGGGGTTAAACAGCTTGGATTGATAGCGGGTGCCATAGTCGCACAGCACCGTTACAATCCTGTGCCCCGGCCCCATCTCGCGGGCCATCCGCATCGCGCCGGCAATATTGATACCGCTCGAGGCGCCAAGGCAAAGCCCCTCATGTGCCAACAGGTCAAACAACACCGGCAAGGCCTCGGTATCGGAAATGTTATAGGCCATATCCACCGTCAGCCCTTCAAGGTTTTTGGTAATTCGCCCCTGCCCGATACCCTCGGCTATCGAGCTGCCCTCGGAAGCCAGTTCGCCGGTGGTATAATAGCTGTAAAGCGCCGCGCCGTCGGGGTCTGCCAAGCCGATTTTTACGTTTTTGTTGCGCGCGCGCAGGCCGGTTGCCACGCCGGCCAGCGTGCCACCCGAGCCCACAGCACAAATAAAGCCGTCGACCTTGCCATCGGTTTGCGCCCATATTTCGGGGGCGGTCGTGTCAATATGCGCCTGCCGGTTGGCCACATTGTCAAACTGGTTGGCCCATATCGCACCATTGGGGTTTTGTTTGGCAAGCGCCTCGGCCAAGCGGCCCGAATAGCGCACAAAATTATTGGGGTCTTTATAGGGTTTGGCCGGCACCTCCACCAGTTCCGCCCCCGCCAGCCGGATCATGTCCTTTTTTTCCTGTGACTGGGTTTCAGGGATCACAATCACGGTTTTAAACCCCATCGCCGCCCCGACCAGCGCCAGCCCGATGCCGGTATTGCCAGCGGTGCCTTCTACAATCGTGCCGCCCGGGCGCAGCGCACCCCGCGCCACCGCATCCTGAATGATCGACCGCGCCGCGCGGTCTTTTACCGACTGGCCGGGGTTCATAAACTCCGCCTTGCCCAAAATTTCGCACCCCGTAGCCTCGGAAGCGGCATTCAGCCGGATAAGCGGCGTATTTCCAACTGCAGCGGGCAGGTCTTTATAAAGATTCATCAATCGGTTCCTCATCGCGGGTTCATGCTAGTCTAGTTAACCCATATCCAAAAACAAGCAAGGCCTCGGCGGGGTTTTGCCCGAAAATTGATTCTCGCAATACCCCCTACCCTCGGCTGGCATGGGCTGCTAAAAAGCCGTATTGTTTTGAGTATTGAAAGGGTTTTCACATGTTTTGCAACCGTCGCCGTTTTCTGGCCCTTGGCGGGGCGGGGCTTTTTGTGGCCGGCCTGCCCGCCAGTCAGGCAACCGCCGCAACAGCAACCCGGCAGTTTTCCGTGTTTCTCGGCAATAAACAGGTTGGCAATTCCTCTGTGCAGCTCAGCCGTAGCGGCCGTCGGGTCGACGCCGAAATCAGCGTCAATCTCAGCCTCAATATCCTTGGCCTTATCCGTTTTAACTATGCGCTTTCCAACCGCGAAAGCTGGCAAGATGGCGTGTTGCAGGAAATGCGCTCAATCACCGACAATAACG
>Ga0316208_1001519_pt1 | contig 21513 bp, 14 predicted proteins | sample 3monopyrite_MG_FD_204944 | JGI IMG/M metagenome (GOLD analysis project Ga0316208, IMG submission 204944) | Microbial mat bacterial communities from mineral coupon in-situ incubated in ocean water Damariscotta River, Maine, United States -... | ecosystem: Environmental > Aquatic > Marine >...
CCACCAAAATTTACAATAGATGAAACATTCCTGACATTTCACCTGTTCGATAATTATGCAATTGTTGTTGCTGAAAGTAAGATACGTCGGCAAGGCAATCATAAAGAACCGCTACATCTAGATGGCGGGAGTTATATGTCCTTAACGGGTATCAGTTTGAATGGCGAGCCTCTAAGCATTCAAGAATATGAATTGGGTGCAACATACCTTACAGTGCTGGACCCGGGGGATGATTTTACCCTCACTGTCACGACTAAACTTAAACCCCATGAAAATACACGCCTTGAAGGCCTTTATCATTCAGGGGGGAATTTTTGTACCCAGTGTGAGGCTGAAGGTTTCCGGCACATAACGTACTTTTTGGACCGGCCTGACATATTAGCGCGGTACCATGTACGCATTGAAGCAGATAAAGATCTTTTCCCGGTATTGCTTTCTAATGGCAACAGGACAGCGTTTGGTGACTTGGATGCAGGACGCCATTTTGTTGAATGGACGGATCCTCACCCTAAACCCTGTTATTTATTTGCACTGGTTGCGGGCAATTTGGCATGTCGCTCTGATCAATTTACCACAACAACTGGGCGTGTTGTCGATTTGAATATTTATGTTGCTCCCGAAGACATTGATAAAAGCGACTATGCAATGGGGGCTTTGCAGCGGTCAATGAAATGGGACGAAGATGTATTCGGTTTAGAATATGACTTAGACATATATAATATTGTGGCTGTCTCAGATTTTAATATGGGGGCTATGGAGAACAAAGGCCTTAATATTTTTAATACCAAATTTGTCCTCGCCAGCCCACAAACGGCCACAGATATAGACTTTAGTCATGTTGAGGCTGTTATTGGGCATGAGTATTTCCATAATTGGACTGGAAACAGGGTAACTTGCCGAGATTGGTTTCAGTTGAGTTTAAAAGAAGGGCTGACAGTTTTCAGGGATCAAGAATTTACCTCTGATATGGCTTCACGTGCCTTAAAGCGCATTGATGATGTCCGGATGCTTAGGATGATACAATTTGCAGAAGATGCAGGACCACTTGCACACCCTGTGAGGCCTGAAAAATATATTGAGATCAATAATTTTTACACGGCCACAATTTACAGCAAAGGTGCTGAAGTAATCCGCATGATGCACACCTTGATTGGGGCAGATGCCTTTAGGCGTGGGATGGACCTTTATTTTGAGCGCTATGATGGCCAGGCTGTTACATGCGAAGATTTTGTAAGATCAATGGAAGACGCGAGCGGCACGGCTCTTAAACAGTTCCGTTTGTGGTACTCTCAGGCGGGTACACCGACACTTAAAGTCGAGCAATGCCAGAGGGGAGCAGACGTTGAGTTAACTATTGAGCAATCTTGCCCTTCAACCCCAGGTCAACCTGTTAAGCTGCCCTTTCACATGCCCTTTGTATTAGGGTGGCTAGACAAAGACGGTAATAGCCTAACCCCCGAGTTGAAAGCCGGAGGGACCTGGCAAGGCGAGAACTGTATTTTAGAACTTACGAAGGGCAGAGAGATATTTGTCTTTCGGGATGTTCCCAACGGCGCCACTGTAAGTTTATTGAGACAGTTTTCTGCGCCTGTAAAATTAAACCATGATTTAAAAATGGATGCGCTGGCATTTTTGATGCGAAACGATAAAGATTCTTTCGTGCGTTGGGAGGCAGCACAAACATTAGCAACACAGGAAATCATGCTTTTAGTGGACGGAAAAATACAGGGCGTTGGAGTAGGTGACTATCAAAAAGCCTATAGTGTAGCTCTCGCAGATAATAATGCAGACCCTGCTCTGATCGCAGAGTTATTATCTCTACCTTCTGAATTGGATGTTGGGCAGAAAATAGTTCCTCTTGATGCTGCCGTCCTTCATGAGGCTCGAGAATCTCTCATGAAAAAAATAGCGGTTAAAAATAAGGATGCTTTACTGGCGCGATACCATCGTGATGCCCTTGACACCTATGACCTGAGCCAAACCAGTAAAGGTAAACGGCGCCTCCGTAATGTGTTGCTAGCGTATTTGTCATATTTGCCTGAAGGCGAGGCTTTGCTGTTGGCACATTATGAAAATGCAAATAATATGACGGATAGAATGGCAGCTTTACAGCTGATTGCGCATAGTGATTTTGCTACGCGCCTCCAAGTGTTGGATGATTTTTATCAAACTTGGAAGATGGATGCGCTTGTTATTGATAAATGGTTTGCGGTGCAAGCCCTTAGCAAGCGGAAAGATACTTTGGAACGTGTGAAAGAATTGACGCGGCATCCAGCATTTACCTATAAAAACCCAAATAGGGTGCGGTCAGTGATTGCAAGTTTCACTATGATGAACCAAGTTGGTTTTCATAGTGAAAAGGGTCAAGGCTACCGCTTTCTGGCAGAAACCATCGTTGAGGTTGATAAAGGAAACCCACAAACTGCGGCAAAGTTGATGGCGCCGCTTGGCCGATTTCAACGACTAAAACCGAAGGCGTCAGAAGAAATGCGCAATGCCTTACAGTGGCTAATGGAACAGGATAAGCTTAGTGATGATGTTTATGAATTATGCGCGAAATCTCTAGCATAACATCACTGATTCGGCTCATAATTGTAAATTACGGCTTCATATAACCTTAAGTTTAGGAATTGTTGCGCTGTAAGAAAGAAAAGTGTAGTTTGCTGACTAGGGGGTCTAGTAATTGAATTTGCTATAAAAAATGATTGGTTGAAACTGCACATTCGGTCTGATCGTATGAATTCTCAGAATAGTTGCACTATAAGTCTGGCGACTTAGTCTGTGAAATATTATACTTAGACAGCCAATCACCAGAGAGAGAGTAAAATGATAAATAGTCCTGACCCAGTTGATATACATGTGGGGCAAAGGGTGCGCGCTCGCCGAAAAATGCTAGGTTTGTCACAAACCCAATTGGGAAAAGAATTGGGTGTAACATTCCAGCAAGTACAAAAGTATGAGCGAGGAACAAACCGTATAGGCTCAAGTCGGCTGTTTAAAATGTCGACAAGCTTAGATGTTCCTGTAGCTTATTTTTTTGAAGGGGCTGAAACAAAGTTACCTGGTTACCATGAAAACTTAGAAGCTTTGGATGGTGAAGCTTTTGAAAGACAAGAAACCCAGGAGCTTGTTGAGGCATACTACCGGATTGCAGATCCAAGAATTCGTAAAAAAGTTCTCGGCCTGGCACGACTGCTAGCTAGTGGTGTTGATGAATACGGAATGTAATGCACGGTAAATTAATAAAAATAGGCGCAAGTAGTTGCGCCTATTTTTTATCTATTGCCTATGGTCTTAGGCTGGTTTCTTTTTTCGCCGACGACGGCGCTCACGGTTTACAACATAAATTAGACCTGGCGCCAAAAGGAATAGAGCCCCTGGCTCAGGGACTGGCGCTGTAATAATACTGATCAAAGCAGTATCTAAGCTTGTCAAAATCAGGTCACCCGGTAAAAACGGACCACCACTAAAATCACCAAGTTGACTTAAGTTGAGAGTGGTACCATTTGCAAGCAATAGGCCATCGTACCTGACCTGTGCCGTGATTTGGATATTGTTTCGAGCCGTATTAAAAGCGGTGCCTTGTCCGGTTTGAATAGTTAAATGAGTACCAGTGCCCATTTCTTGACCATCAAGAAGCCAGACAATTTCAAAATCAGATGTGTCCGCAAGCTCACAAATAACTTGACTTTCAAATGTTGATCCGCAGCCATCAAGCTCAATGTTGTTGCCCAGAATAACAGGGTCATAAATTGAATCACCACCGCCGCCAGCGTCAAGAACAAGCTGTTTGGCTTGCGGTACCGCAGGAGGAGGTGCTGTAACTGGCGCAGGCTCAGGCGCGGGAATAGGTTCGGGCGCAGGTGTGGGAGCTGGTTCAGGAGCAGGTGCTGGCTCAGGCGCCGGTGTCGGAGCAGGCTCAGGAGTAGGTACTGGCTCCGGCGTTGGTGTTGGCGTCGGTTCCGGAGTTGGAACAACAACAGGTGGAGGCGTTGGTTCCGGAGTTGGGTCTACAACAGGTGGCGGTGTTGGTTCCGGAGCAGGATCTGTCCCTATTAACCCTGGGTTTGGTTCGGGTTCAGGTTGCTCCGCCGGTGTAGGTGTCTGCGCTCGGGTAGGCTCCGGCGTTGGACTGGGTTCCGGTGTTGATGCTGCCGGTGTACTCGATGTATTGTTTACTACAGGTGTTGCATTTTGCGCTTCTTGGGTAGGGAGCCCCCCTGCTGCATCGGAAAAAATAGTAACAGCGTCTACAATAGGCGCTTCCGATTGGAGGATATTCGCCGCAGTCAGTTTGTCACCGGCTGCAGGTGCAATTTTTTCCAAAAACTGTACAATTTCTTCTGCGAGTTCTTCTTCAATATTAACATCAGTTTCAGGATAAATAATGACAGCCGTAACATAGGTGTCTTGGCCGCCTAGTTGTTTGAAGCTGATACGAAGCGTCCCATCGGTAACCTCAGCACGTGTTACAAGCATATGGCCGGTTGGAGGGGCATTGCCGCCAAAGCCGCCTGATTGTTGGAACGGAGAAAAGTCAGCAGATTGCGCAAACGGTTCAATGTTAAAACTTGATGTTGGGCTCGTATCCCATTGGGTATTAGTGAGCGGTTGCATGTTCCCTGATGTTTGAATTAAAGGGGCATTTGCACTTGCTGTAAGAGAGAAGTCACTCGAGGTGTCTAAGGATATAGTATCTTCATCTGGGCTTTGTGTATTGGGCGCATCTGTTAAGCGGCCCGGCCCTTCTTCTGCCAGCTTCATAAGAGGCACAATGCCATCCGTTGAGCGTGTGTCAACAATATTCATTTTGCCGCCGTTTTTCTTCATATCAACCCCAAAAGGGTAGAGCGGATTGCGGCGGTTATTTCTGCGAGGGGCCGTTAGAATAACAACACGGTACCGCCCATTCTTAAGGCCAGTGGCAACAAACTCTTCAATGTTATGAACGCCATTTTGAAGGATGGAGGGGCCATCTTTATCTCCCTCATCAGTGATGCGGTCGCCAACCAACATTTTGCTTTCGGCGCCAACACGAGTGAATTTGTCAAAAGGTTCATACGTGGAAGGGCCAAAGTCCCAACCTATAGCATCATCAGATAACTTAAAGTTTTCATCAAGAACGAAGGGTGCCATAAAGGCACTCCAGTGCGTACGCGCGCCGGCTTCAATGATCAAGTTCGCTGCATCGGAAATAGTTGCTAGATCGTAATTCCCTGCCTCTTCTTCAATACGATCAAGAATAGCTTCCATACGCACTTTTAAAGCGTCTGCATCGCCCATCGCTTGACTAAGGTACGATTGCACAACTTGAAAGCCCCATTCATCAACAGCAAGAGCTCCTTCAACTGCCTCCTCAAGAGAAATTGTTGGGAAAGTCTCAATGCGCGCTTCAACAGGCGCTCTAATCAGTTCAGCGCTCCGTGTGCCCGTCAAATAAAAGTCTTCGCCGGAAGACGCAGATGTTGCTGTGCTTTCTGATGAGCTACCACTGGCATTTTTAATTTCTGGTGTATCAAGAGAAGGGCGTGCAATTTTTAGCCGCCGAATGCCGGGAATATCAACAGGCGGTGAGGTTGTCATAACATACGTTGCTGGGGGGGGAAGTAAACCATTACCAATAACAGGCGGTATGCTATCATCTAATATACTAAGCTCTTGTTTGTCACCGTAATATGCACCGTAAATCAGTGTGCCTGTAGCAACAGCTGTACCTGTAAGCAACGTTGATATAACAAGTGACTTATTACTTGAAAACATTATGACTTCTCACACCAGTTTATTTAAATAATACGTAGTTATCCTACCGTGTCTGACTAAAAAATACCATACTCTAGTTGCATTTTGGTTAAATACCCTTAGCTAGGGGGTATAATAATCGAGCATATAGTTTGGCAGAGTTTAGTTAATTTTATATAATTTAGTAATATCAATACGTTAGGATTTTTTTTGTCCGCTTCCCCATTCAGTGACCTTCGACATGTTCTTTCTCAACTACCGAGCATTGACACCTGTGCCGTAGAAAAAAACATTTTAGAATCAAAAACAACTAAAGCATGTACCATGCCAGACGAGAGTGATTTTTCGACGTTGAAGGTCTGGCTTTCTGGTTGGCAAGGCCGCGCTTTGCCAACCGTGGATGAATCACATATTTGTATATTGGCTTCTAGCTACGAGGGGTATGAAAAAGATACTGTTAAGGTTTTTATTAGCGCGGCTGCAAAAGGTAATGCTCCTGTAAACACTCTTTGTATTGACAGAGGCGTAGGATTGCGGGTGCTGGAACTGGCCCCGGAACTCCCTTATGACGTTTCAGAGCCGTGGCAAGAGGCAGAGTGTATGGCTGCTGTTGCGTTTGGCATGGAAGCTGCTGCAGCCGGAGGGGATTTGTTAGGGTTGTCTGATTTTGCGGTAGGTAATATGGCACCAGTACTGGCAATTTTAGCCGTACTCGACGCAGAGCCAGATAGTGTTTTGAAAAACTACGAAGTACTTTCTAAAGATATGACCTTTTCAGGAGGGCCTCCCGATGAATTTGCGAAGGCCTTAAGTTGGATCAAAAGTATGTTAGCAACAGTTGGGGCCGGTCATTCTCCTTTAAAGGTGATGCAGCTACTGGGCGGGCGTGAGGTGGCTGCTAGTGTTGGTGCGCTGATTGCTGCAAGAAGCCGGCGTCTTCCTGTTATTGTAGATGGCTGGGCAGGTATAGCGGCAATTGCAATTATAGAAGCAGAACACCCCGGAAGTGCCGACCATGTAAAAATTGCTTCATGCAATAATGGTTTAGCTGCTTTTGCTGCAAAAAAACTAAAGAAAATACCGCTTATTGCCCCATATGTTTCTGTAGGGGCGGGGTGCGGGGTGGCGATTGCAGGTGCAATTTTAAAGGCTGCTTGTGATGTGCATGTAGAGGCATAGTTTCTTACAAGTGAAACTCTTGGTGAAACAAGAGCTTGCGCATCTCAGTCGTGCCATTTACGGTACACTCGGGGGTGATAGTTAGAAAGGGTTGTATTTATTAATGGTTCGGATTTTTCGCCATTATGTTTCACCAGTTAAACTAACGCTTGCAGCAGTTGATTTTTTGATTGTCCTAGTAGCAGTGTTTCTCGCTGAATGGGTAAGGCATAATATTGCCGGGATAGAAGCGGGATACAGCTTTCAATCGTTTATCGCTAAATTGTTGGTGCCTATAACTGCAATACCTGTATTGCTGGGTGTAGGTGGCTATCAGTCTGATGCGCTCAGTGATACGCGCGTCTTTTTGGTACGGTTGCTTGTCGCTGCCGTTGGTATAGCAGTAGTGCTTTCTGCTATATTGTATTTACTTCCAATGTTACCATTGTGGCGCTCTATTATGGCGCTGACACTGATTTTTGCAGGCTGTTTAGTTTTTCTCGCTCACTGGATATTTTTGCATTTTGCGGATTATAAGTTTTTAGGAAGGCGTGTAATTGTCTTGGGGGCTGGAAAAGCGGCAGAACAGCTTATGCAATTTGCATCGAAAGCCCCTGAAGCAGGATTGAATATTATCAAGATAGTTGCCTTGCCCAGTGAAATACCGGCTGTAGAAATAGCTGAAACATTAGAAAATTTAACCGAGTTTGACACATATGCACAGAAGCATAGTGCTGAAATGGTTATTGTTTCGGATGATATTAATACGGATTTACCGATTGAAGCCTTGATTGCCTGTAAGCTGTCAGGAATTGAAGTTAAAGACAGGCTTTCATTCTATGAACAGGTGCGTGGGTATGTAGATTTAACATCTGTTAAAGCAGAATGGATTATCTTTTCCGACGGTTTCAAAGGGGGCAGTGGTTGGGAACGTATTGCAAAACGGTTGTTTGATATTACTATTAGCGGATCGGTTGTATTGTTGGCACTGCCTTTGATGCTGCTTGCGGCATTATTAGTATTATTAACGAGTAAGGGACCTGTTTTTTACAGACAAGAGCGTGTCGGGCGCTATGGCAGGAGCTTTAATCTTTTGAAATTTCGGAGTATGAAAGTTGATGCTGAAATAGAAGGCCAACCCAAATGGGCACAGGAAAATGACCCCCGCGTAACATTAGTCGGACGATTTTTAAGACGCTCTCGGATTGATGAGTTACCGCAGGTTATTAATGTTTTACGAGGTGATATGAGCTTTGTTGGCCCCCGTCCAGAAAGACCTTTTTTTGTTGAAAAATTAGAAAAAGAAATACCCTTTTACAGGGAACGGCACTGCTTGAAGCCTGGGATCACTGGGTGGGCACAAATTCAGTATCCTTACGGGGCTTCTTTTGAGGATAGCCGTCGAAAGCTAGAGTATGACCTTTATTATATAAAGAATTATTCGATCTTTTTAGATATGCTTATAGTATTACAAACTATACGTGTTTTACTCTTCCCGGTCGGCGTCAGGTGAAATTTTTGTAAATGGTGAATTGAATATATGGTCCGCACATTTCCTAAATCTTTTGTTTTCTCCATGGCTATTTTCCTGGGTGTTACCCTCATGGTTGGTGGTCAGGGGAGACTTGTTGCTCAAGAGAATAAGCTTGATAAAGCTAGAAACCTTATCTCAGAACAGCGCTATGAAGATGCTATTAAGTATCTGAATAGTATCAGTGTTGATAGTGCGAGTGCTGCTGATCAATATATATTACTTGCAGACGCCCTGTTACAAACCGGGGCGGGGATTGCTGCTGAAGCAGCGCTTGATCGAGCGCGGCGTTTGGGCGCTGATTATGCGGTTACTGCTGTAGCTTTTGCAAAAGCTTTATTAATTCAGCGAAAATATGATGCTGCACTTATTGCCTTGCAGGGCACTAATATTCCGCAAGCGATGCAATTGGATGCTTTTATTATTTCCGGCGATGCTTACTTTGCTACCGGTAAGTTTGCAGCAGCACAGCGCGAGTATGAAGCGGCTACAGTTTTGCAACCCTCTGATTTTCAGGCGTATCTGGGTTTGGCTCGGCTCCAGCTAAGGGGTGGAAACCTAGAAAAAGCAAAGACTTTTGCGGAAGCAGCAGAGCAACGTGCCCCTAATAATACCATGGTTCAGTATACTATGGGTTTAATCTCCCGTTATGTTGGAGAACAAGATAAGGCAGAGCGTCACTTTGAGAAAGCCGTCGCTTTATTTAGCGGTAATATTATGGCCAATATTGAAATGGCCAGTATCCGTATTAATCAAGGACGTATAGAAGAAGCAGAGAAACATTTAGATAAGGTTTATGCGTCTGCTCCAAGGCAGCCAATGGGTTTATATTTGTCAGGAGTTATTCTGGCGACTAAAGGGCAGTATAATGAAGCAGCCGCACTTTTAAATAGAGCACGGCCTTTGACTGACCAGTATTTGCCCGCGGTATATGTACGGGGTATGGTGGCATACCAACTTGGCAACCATGCTGTTGCACAAGAATCTTTGGAAAAAGTACTGGCAGCACGACCAGATAATGTTGCGGCGAGATTGGCGCTAGCGAGTACATATACACAGCAAAATCAACCAGTTACAGCGCTTCAACTTCTTGCCCCACTCCTGGAGGCAGAAAATGTAAGCGTTAATACACTGACTGTTGCAGCAACGGCGGCGGTGAAAGCCGGTGATGCGGCACAAGCAGAAGCATATTATGCGCGCGCAGCCACCCTAAAAACACAGGGAGCCCCTGGCGGTATTGAAGGGTTGAATACACGGCTTGCATTGGCCCAGTATGCCGTTGGTGACACTGAAAAAGCGCTTGCAACCTTGACAACGGTTACAGCGGGAAGTGCAACGGAGATTCGTGAGCTTGGTTTAATGGGAAGCATGCAAATTCGAGCTCAAGAGTATGATGCAGCGGCTGAGACTATTAATCGGATCATTAAAATAAACCCAGCATTAGCTCTTGGGTATAATATGCGAGGCACCCTAGAGTTTAAACGAGGAAAATTTTCTGATGCCATCAAGTCATATACCGAGGCTTTAGATCGCAGCCCACAATATTACGCGGCTCACCGCAATAGAGGATTGGCCTTTATGCGGCTCGGTGAATATAAACGTGCTGCAGCTGACCTTAAACGATTATTAGAACAACAGCCAGATGATGTATTAGCGAAAGCGGCTCTTGGTAAGTCTTTGCTGGGTTATGGAGAAGCTGAAGAGGCTGTAGGCTATTTTGCTGATGCAATAAGGTCATTATCGAGGTCCGCACAGTTATCGGCAGACTATTCGCAAGCTTTGGCAAATTCAGGGAATACCTCCAGGGCCATAGAGCAAGCCCGCATAACAGCAGCAATGGCCGCAGATAAACCCGAGCTTCTCAAAAGAATGGGCTTGTTGCTTTTGGACCTTGATCAAGCCAGAGCGGCAGAAAGGCCACTTTCTAGGTATGCCATTTTTAAAGCAGATTCCGGTGAAGCCCACATGTTGCATGGCCGAGCTTTATTGAAAATGGGTCTTTATACAGGTGCGTCTATATCATTTATGCGTGCTGAAAATGCTCCGGATGATAAGCCCGATAAAAATGTTTTAAATTGGTATTTCTTTGCAGCCGAAACATTAGGGCAAAAATATAGCGCGGCCAACGCACGTGTTAGGTCTCTCAATGTTTCTGTGCGACCAAAGGATGTTTCTGCAAGTATAATTGGGGATTTACAGCTGGCTACAGGAGAGCCAGTAAAAGCAGAACAGTCATACAGGCATGTCTTGAAACAGCAAAAAGCCAGCGATGTTATTATCGGTTTGTCGCGCGCATTATTAGCCCAAGGGAGAGAAGTAGAAGCGACAGCGGAACTAAAAGAATATGTCAAAAAAACGCCCGATGATCGGCGAGTTCGTGAAGTGCTTGGCCTACGCTATGAAAGCTTAGGGCTTTATAAAGAAGCAGGTGAACAATATGAGGCTATTCTTAGAATTGGTGTGGCTGATGCTAAAGTTGCGGCTCGTCTTGCGAGCATATATTTACGTCTTGGTAACAATCAGAGTGTGCGACTGATTGAGCGTGCCCATCTTTTGATGCCTGAAGATCCATATGTTTTGGATGTTCATGGCTGGGTGATGCTGCAAGCCGGGCGCGACACTGAGAAAGCAATTCAATCCCTTTCTAAAGCAGTACGCAGGTCTCCGGGGAACGCGCAATATAAATATCATTTAGGTATGGCCTATCTTGCGCAAAGCAGGAAAACAGATGCCCGGAGAATTTTAACGCAAGCCCTTAATCTAAGCGAAGACTTTGAGGGTGCAGAAGAAGCCAAACGACAACTTAATTTGCTGCAATATTAAATGACAAAACCTCCGATGAAACTACTCTTGTTTTCCACATTATTTCCTCATGCTGGAGAGCCAACTCTGGGAATATTTGTGGAGAACCGGCTTCGTAATTTGATGGCCTACGACCCTAGCATTAAAGTAACTGTAATTGCTCCTGTTGCATGGTTTCCCTTTAAATCAAAGGTTTTTGGCGCCTATGGGCGCGCTGCTTCAGCGCCGCTTAAAGAAGAGCGCGGGGGGGTTATTATTTACCACCCACGCTATATAGTGATCCCGAAAATTGGTATGCTTTTGACACCTTGGTTTCTCTACCGCGCTGCTTGGAGGTGCTATAGAAAGCTTAAGGCGTGTAGTGAAATATTTGACCTAATTGACGCACATTATTTGTTTCCTGACGGTGTAGCGGCTGCACAATTGGCTCAAAAAGCAGATTTACCGTTTGTTGTGACAGCTCGGGGCAGTGATGTGACCCAAATCGGGCATATATCTCGTCCAAAGCAGATGATAACATCTTCGCTTAAAAAGGCCTCTCATGTCATTACGGTCAGTGAGAATTTGCGCAGGGACCTTATGGGGATGGAGGTACCGGCTGCCCAAATATCAACACTGCGTAATGGTGTAGACTTATCACGGTTTAAGGAAACAGGCAGAGCAGAGCTCCGTAAATTATTGCCGGATAGGCCTGTATTATTATTCGCGGGTTGGCTCATTCCCCGAAAACGCTTGGATATTGTTCTGTCGGTCGCGAAGCTTTTGCCGCATGTTACAACAATTATCGTTGGCGATGGCCCTTTAATGCAGGACTGTAAAGATAAAGCAGCTTCCTATGGTATTGAGGAGAGGGTATTGTTTTATGGTCAAAAACGGCCCGAAGAAATGCCAAAATTTTATAGTGCTGCAGATGTCTTGTTATTACCTTCTGATAGGGAAGGGTGGGCAAATGTTCTTCTAGAGGCTATGGCGTGCGGCACCCCTGTTGTTTCACGCGCTATTGGCGGTGCTCCTGATTTAATTACCAAAGCAGTAGCAGGCCGTGTTGTTGATAGTGACAAGCCCGAGGTGTTGGCTGAGGCTATTTTGTCTATCCTTAAGGTTCCCCCAGCAAGAGATGAAGTGAGAAAATTTGCGTCAGATTTTGGTTGGGATGATACATCTAAGGCTCAATTAAGTATATTTAGAGATGCAATACGGTCTTATAAAAGTGCAATAAATTAACGATATAAATAAGGAATCGGTATTTGCATGATGCCAATGAATAAGGATGTAATATTAGTTACAGGCGGCGCTGGATATATTGGCGGCCAGACCGTTTTATGTTTGCTGGATGCGGGCGCCAATGTATGTGTGCTCGATGATCTATCAACTGGTCAAAAACGCCCTTTTCATGAGAAAACCAGCTTTTATGAGGGAAAAATCCAAGACAAAAATCTGGTTTCTACTATAATTACCGAACATAAGATAAAATCCATTCTTCATTTTGCGGGTTCTATTCAGGTCGCTGAATCAATAGAGAACCCGCTTAAATATTATGAAAACAACAGTGATGCTAGTCGTTTGCTCATTGAAACGGCGGTGGAAAATAACGTTGAACGGTTTATTTTTTCGTCAACGGCAGCTGTTTATGGTGAGGTATACGGTAATGGTACTGTAACAGAACAAGTCGAGCCTAACCCCCTAAACCCCTATGGGTGGTCTAAGTTATTTACGGAGCGATTACTTGCTGATGTTGCCGCCACCCATGGGTTACAGTATGGAATTTTAAGATATTTCAATGTCGCTGGAGCCGATGTGGCCGGCAGACATGGGCAATTCTTGGAAAGCCCTGTGCATTTGATCGGTAGAGCTATTGATGCCATGTACGGGAAAGCACCCCCTTTGCAAATTTTTGGGAAAGATTTACCCACGCCTGACGGTACAGGTGTGCGTGATTATATTCATGTTTGTGATTTAGCGAGCGCTCATTTGTCTTTATTAGAATATCTGCGGTCAACAGAAAAAAATGCTCTTTATAATCTTGGGTACGGTACAGGGCATAGTGTGTTAGAAGTAATAAAATGCTTGGAAAAAAATGCAGGAAGACTTGTCCCTCATGAATTTGTAGCTAGAAGGCAAGGTGAGGCGCCAACGGTTGTCGCAGATGCAAGCCAATTGAAACTAGACCTGAACTGGAAGGGTAACTATGATAGTTTACAGCAAATTATCCAATCGGCTCTTGCTTGGGTAGAAAAATGTGACCCTTGTACTTAATTAAAAATTAAGAGGCCCTAATGCAGTCTGCATACTTCTTGTTCTTTTGTCTTGGTATTGCCTATATCATTTATTGGGTTATGAGGCATGATGATCAGGCGGATTTTAACGGTGAGGAAAAAGAACAAAAATTTTCACCCGAGAAAAACAAAAATAAGTTGGATAAGTAATTTTTTATTATTTACAGGGTGAGTTATTGTCAGGAATGGTGAAAAATCTTGATAATATAGCGCTTTCATTGCCATATTGATGTAAGGGCAACAACCTTCATATAGTATATATGAATGTTAAAGGAGTTTTGAGACGTGCTGAAAATATTCAGTTTGGCAACAAGGTATTTTTTGACAATTGGTTTAGCGACTATATTGATCAGTTGTTCTAGTCATGATGGTAAATTGCCGCCGGCGCCCTTTGTACCGCCTGATGAAGGGCCAGGGCCAAACTATTTAATTGGGCCCCTAGACAGCCTTAATGTCTTTGTGTGGCGTAATCCTGAACTTTCTGTGCGAATTATAGTTCGGCCAGACGGGCGGCTTTCAATTCCTTTGATTGATGATTTATCGGCTACGGGGAAAACACCAAGTGAATTGGCGCGCGATATCGAAGAGGCCCTAGGACAATATATTTCTGGCCCAATTGTTTCTGTTATGGTCGATGGTTTTGTTGGACCTTTTTCACAGCAAGTTCGGGTAGTGGGCGAGGCCGGTAGCCCCCAGTCTATTCCTTACCGCGCAAATATGACATTATTGGATGTTATGATTCAGGTTGGTGGTTTGACAGAATTTGCCGCCGGCAACCGCGCTACTCTTGTGCGGTTTGTTGACGGCGAACAAAAAGAATATGGGCTGGAGATAGAATCTTTAATTAAAGATGGTAAAATTGAAGCGAACATTAAAATTCTACCAGGTGATGTACTAATTATACCTGAAAGCTTTTTATAGCATACTAGTGTGACCGGTCTTATGGTAAGCCCGGTCAGGAGAGAGAGAATGGTAGCTCAAGACTTAGGTCTTCATGACGTTTATCAACAGGTTAAAACCATTGCATATGGCATATGGCGTAAGCGTTGGTATATGTTGGCTACAGCATGGGTGATTAGCCTGCTTGGGTGGGGTTTTGTCTCTACCATGCCCTATAAATATGAAGCAAATGCTCGTGTTTTTGTGGATGCAGAAACTATTCTTCCGTCTATTGCTAAGAACCTTAATATTGATATTGATACAACACGAAAAGTTGATCTTGTCCGCCGTACATTGATTTCACGCCCAAATCTGGAAAAAATTATCCGGTTAAATAGTTACCTTGAGGGGTTAACTGTGGGCGGTGATGGCGCCATGAATGCTTTAATCTCTCAGATGCAACGTGATATACGTGTAGTTCCCTTAGAAGACGGTATGTACCGCATTCAATATGAAATTGATGAGAAACGGCTGAGTGATAGACAGCGTGCGGAAGTGGCAAAAAATGTTGTGAATAACCTTCTTTCTTTCTTTTTAGAACGTAGTGCGGATGGGGGCTCAGGAGATCTTCGTAAAGGGAAAGAGTTTCTTGAAAGTAATATTCAAGGTTATGCCGAACGATTAACGGCAGCAGAAGCGGCCCACGCAAAATTTTTACAAGATAATTTAGATTATATTGGCGGTGATAATAACTTTTTGACCCGGCTTGAGCGTGCAAAAACAGATTTACGAAAAACCAGAAGCCTCATTGCTGAATTGAAGGTTACCCAACAAACGCTGCAAGAACAGATTCAAAATGTGCCCCCGACGATCAGGGAGGCGAAATCAGCGACAGGCAGGAGTGGTTCGAGTAGGGACCCTCTGGAAGAGCGGCTTGCAGATTTGCAGAAGAAGATGGATCAATTGCGTGTTCTTGGGTTCAAAGACAAACATCCTGACATTGTAAATGTTGGCAGACAGCTTGCGGCTGTGCAGTTGGAAATGAAGGCAAAACAGGAGGCGGTTGCTGCAGAAATCAGGGAAGCCGCCGAGACGGGGCGTTCGTCAAGCCTGACAACAGAAACGCCAAACAGGTTATATGAACAGCTTATGCTTGAGAATGTGCAAACGCTGGCACAGGTAAATTCAATGCAGCAACGGGAAACAGAGCAGACAAATCTTGTGGCTGATCTGGAAGAAAAAGCTAAGCGTGTTCCTGAAATCGAGGCAGAAGAAAGCCAGCTAAAACGGGATTATAGTTTAATCCGCAAAACATATAATGATCTTTTAAAAGAAAAGCAGGCTTTAGAACTACGCGCCGAGATTGAAGGCTCAGACCAGTCGGTAACTTTCAAAATTGTTGAAGAACCTCAGACACCGCGTCAGCCCAGTGGCCCCCCACGAATTTTGTTTATGAGTGCTACATTAGTTGGGGCAATTGCTGTTGGCCTTGCTGTTGCTCTTGTTTTTTCACAGTTACGGCCAGTTATTGTAACAGTAGAGCAATTACGGGGGCAGTTTAATTTGCCTGTGCTTGGAAATATAACACGCTCTATGTCGGAGCAGGAAACACGGCAAAGAAGCTTGGACCTTTTAATTTTTGCGGGTATGTCCGTTTTGTTGTTTGTTGTTTTTACCGTATTCATTGCTATTGACATATTTGGCGCGCCTACTTTGGGCTAACTGTAAAGAGTGACGTAATGGACCTGATTGAACGTTCTGCAAAAGAAGCCGATAAGAAGAAAAAAAAGGGATCTTCTCTTGTGGAGAGAGCTGCTGAATTGGGTGGCGGTTCTCCATTCCGTGAAATTGGCCAAAAAACCGCAGGGGAAATAGAGGCGAAACGCCGCGACCCTTCTTCAATGAATCCTGATGATGATCAGCCAGAAGTAAAAAAATCTGGTGGTATTGGCGATGCAAGCGCACGCGGATTGCGGGATAAAGCTGTTAAAACAGTTACTGATACTGGGGATGAAGCTCCGCGCGAGCTCTCCATAGGCATGAAGAAACAGGCTGCTGAATCATCCCACCCGAAACATGAAGGTAAGGTTGAAGAGGTCGATTTAGTGGGGCTTCGTCAAGGAGGGTATATAACGCCTGATATGCCACCCAATTTAATGTCGGAAGAATTTAGAATAATTAAGCGTACAATCTTGTTGAATGCTTTCTCCAAGGGTACGCAAAAAAGCGAAAACAGTAATGTGATTTTGGTTACCAGTTCGAATCCAGGAGAGGGAAAAACCTTTTGCACTATCAATTTGGCACTTTCAATTGCAACTGAGCAAGATACAACAGTTTTGCTCATCGATGCTGATTTCTCCAAGCCAGAAATTTTAAATAGGCTAGGGGTTGCAGGAGGCCGAGGCCTTATGGATGTTGTTGCTGACAGCGAACTTAAGTTACAAGACTGTTTGATTAGAACAAATATACCAAATCTGGTTTTACTCCCCGCTGGTAGGCAGCATAACTTAACAACTGAGCTGCTGGCGTCTGAGCGTATGGAAACAATTGTGAAAGAGATTGCAACACGGTATCCAGACCGACTTGTTATTTTTGACTCCCCACCCGTTCTTGCAAGCTCGGCTGCTTCTGTGCTTGCTCTTTATATGGGGCAAACTGTTTTCGTTATTGAGGCGGAAAATACAACCGAACCACAAATTAAAGAAAGCCTGAACATGATCAGTGCTTGTGAAAATATCAATTTACTTTTAAACCAAACCCGATTTAGTGGCAGCAATAAGAGATTTGCTTCTTATTACGGCTATGGTGGACGTTAGAGGAATAGTATTTGGCTTATTCTAGGCCATATAATCTCAGAAAAACTTGCCTAATTTTGTTGCTGTACTTCGGCGTAAGCACAGCATCTCAGGCACAGCATATCTGGATCGATCCACGTGTGGATAGCCGCGTTACGGTAACGGATAATGCGCTTTTGACATTAAAAGATAGGCAGTCTGATGCTGTCTTTAATGTGTCTCCTGGCCTTAATGTCAGAATTCAGGGCGGTCGTACCCGAGGATCAATAGATTATAACCTAGACTATTTATATTATGCGTCAGATGGAGGCACAGAAGTTCGCCAAAGTTTGTTTGGTACACTAGATAGTGAAGTTTGGAAGGATCATCTGACACTGGGTGCGAGAGCCAGTGTGCAACAACAATTTCTAGATCAACGTGGCAGTTTGTCAAATAACTTTGCTAACAGGACATCAAACCGGCGATTACTGCAAACCTATACAGGCTCTGCTATACTTAAAGGTGGTATGCGGGACTTCGCCGACTGGCGGGTAAACTACAGGTACGGCATTTCAAAAACACCGGCAGATAATCTGAACGACGAAACATTGACTGTGAATTTTTCTGATACAACTTCCCATGAATTGAATGCATCGATTGGCTCTGGGGAAAGGTTTAATTACGTTAGTTGGCGTGTATTTGCGAACAGTAGACGCGTAATTCGAAGCCTTGATGTGAATGATTTCCGTACGGAAAAGGTTTCTGCCGAACTGACATATAAATTTAATCGTTTTATTGCGGTAACAGGATCAGTCAACGTATCCTCTAATGACTTTCAGAGCGCTACTCTGTCCCAGGAAGGGTTTGGCTGGGAAGCCGGTTTCCGGTGGACCCCTGGTAGAAAACTGGATATTTCCTTGAGTACAGGCCGTGAAGGAAAACGTGAAATTTGGTATGCAGCCCTCCAGTATTTCTTTTCAGCACGTGTGGTTTTTAATGGAAATTACCAAGATCTAATTACTGCTAATACATTGGTTACAAACAATAATATTCAAAGTTTTCGTTCTGATCCAACCGGGGGATTAATTGATGGACAAGGGCGACCCGTTGATGAGGTTGACCCCCGTTTTTCATATTCTGATGTTGATTTCAGGCGCCGTGTTGCGCAGGGTAATTTTACGTGGCGTCATAAACGCACTGAAGTTAGTTTTGGGGGAAATGCGGAGTGGCGTACATTTGATAATGAGAGTGGTACAGCTGCATCATGGGGGTTGTCAGGCAGGTTTAAACACAAAATGGATAGACATACTACACTATCAGGACGCATAAGTTATCTTAGAAGTAGTTTTGAAGGCTCAACTAGGGTAGATAATTATATACAAGCCAGTTTGGATTGGACAAAAACTATATCGCGGCAGTTTAAAGCTGTGATAGGTTATAAACATAGTGATCGACAGTCAAACGAACCCGGGGCTGATTTGGAAGAAAACAGCTTGACGTTTTATATCAGAGGAACCTTTTAAGCCGATATGTACGAAAGTTTTTATAATCTCCAAGGCCGGCCTTTCCAGCTTACCCCCGACCCGCGTTTCTATTTTAGTTCTCGGACGCATAAGAAAGCGATGGCTTATCTTACTTATGGTTTGAACCAAGGTGAGGGCTTTATTATTGTCACGGGTGATATAGGCACAGGTAAGACTACCCTTGTTCGTCACTTGTTTGATACTCTTGACCGGAACGAATATATTGCAGCCATGATTGTCAGTACGCAGCTTAGTGCTGAGGATTTGTTGCGCAGTGTTGTGGCCGCGTTTGGCCTTGATGCGCAGGCTGATGATAAAGGGCAGCTTTTATCACGTTTAGAGCGTTACCTGCGTGAGCAATTTAAAATGGGACGTAGGGCACTTTTAGTGGTCGATGAGGCTCAAAACCTTTCAAATGCCGCTTTGGAAGAAATGAGAATGCTCTCTAACTTTCAGGACGGCGATAAAGCACTGGTTCAAAGTTTTCTTGTAGGACAACCAGAATTTCGGGAGCGTATTTTTGCAGCGCCTGAGCTTGAGCAACTTCGTCAGCGCGTAATTGCAACGCACCACTTGGAACCGATGGAGCGAGAAGAACTCGCTGATTATATTGAACATCGTCTTAGCTTAGTTGGTTGGGATAATGACCCCTGTTTCACTGCTGACGCTGTTGAAGCTATTTATGCCCATAGTGCAGGGGTACCTCGTAGATTGAATACTTTATGCTCCAGAGTGCTTTTGTATGGTGCTCTTGAGGAATTACACACAGTTGATGGTGAGACTATTGAGGCCGTTATTGCTGATATGTCGAGTGATACACGCCCTGTTGTGACAACATCGTCCGCTCGGCCAATGACAAATAGCGGGTCTTCCCATAGTCAAAATGATGCGACCATTCCGCTTGAGGCTTCTGGAAAGCCTGCAGGAAAAGAAACGAAGGAAATGGAAGGGCGTATGGATAAGATTGAGACGATGATGAAGTCTCAGGATGAAACGCTCCAAAAATTAACAAGCCTGATGGCGCAACTGGCAGGTGGTGGCGCAAAGGGCGATGACAACTAAGGGCCAGCAAGAAACTGAATGGCAGCTTGCTGACCATGGTGAGATCCTTAGTTCAGAGAAAAACGCCTTCACTGTTGATGTTGAGGAATGGTTCCAAGTTGGAGCCTTCGAAACGACATTTTCCCGCAGTGACTGGGTTACCCTTGAAAGCCGGGTTGAGCTACAAACACGAGCCCTATTATACCTACTCTCTGAACTTTCTATTCAGGGCACTTTTTTTTGCCTTGGGTGGGTTGCTGAACGGTATCCTCTATTACTCGCAGATATAGCAAAAGCGGGCCATGAAATTGCTTGCCACGGTGTTGACCACCGTCGTTTATTTACCTTAACTGAAGAAGAGTTTCGCACAGATGTCAGGCAAGCAAAGCGTACGCTTGAGCTTGCCTCAGGTAAAAAAGTAGTTGGTTACAGGGCACCAAGCTTTTCACTAACCCAAGAGGTGTGGTGGGCCTATAAAGTGTTGTCCGAAGAAGGCTTTACATACTCTTCGAGCCTGTACCCCGTTAAAACAGATCATTACGGCATGCAAAGCGCACCGAGAAACCCTTTTTATCCCCTAGGGGATAATGGGTTATTAGAAATACCTATGACAGTATGCGACGTGCCCTTCCTGCGGGTACCAGCATCGGGTGGGGGCTACTTTCGGTTGCTCCCGTACGGAGTATCCCACTACCTCTTAAAGCAAGGTGTAAAGCAGGCAGACGTACCAGGCATTTTTTACATGCATCCATGGGAAATGGATACGGACCAACCTTATGTTAAAGAGGCTCCATGGTTATCCAAATTCAGACATTATAACGGGCAGGCAAAGTTACCTCAAAAACTAGCTCGTATTGCACATGATTTTAAGTGGGGCCGTGTAAAGGATATATACAGGCCTTTATTTTCTGTTCAAGGTGAGCACAAATGACAGTGGCTGTAAGGCAGATATCAGCTTCTGACGGGGATGCATGGGATGCCTTTGTTCGATCGCATGCTGAGGGCACTTTTTGTCATCTTGCTGGGTGGAAGAGGGTGGTCGAAGAAGGGGCCGAACAAGAGTGTCCTTATCTTATAGCAGAAGACGCAGGTAATATTGTTGGCATTTTGCCCCTTACATATAGAAAAAGTTTGTTATTTGGAGATGCCCTAATCTCTAGCATGTTTGCCGTTTATGGTGGTGTACTTGCCTTGAATGAAGATATAACTCTTGCATTGGAAGAATATGCTTGGCAGCTGGCTAAATCTAATCAGCTTAAGGGTATTACCTATAAATGCATGACTGCTACTCATTCAGGAGAAGGTGGCTGGCATGTGGAGAAAGATAGTGCTGCAACATTCCATAAGACACTGAAGAGTTCGCCCGAGGAAATTTTACTGGATATTCCCCGCAAACAGCGTGCTGTTGTGAGAAAAAGCTTTAAAAATAACCTTACGTGTGAATGGGGGCGAAATGTAGAAGAATTTTACCCTCTATATGCTGAAAGTGTTAGGAACCTCGGTACGCCAGTTTTTCCTAAAAAATTATTTACCGCTTTCCTTGCGGTTTTTAAAGATGATGTTGATATTCAAATTATTCGGACACCAGAAGGCCAAGCAGTAGCGAGCTTGATGAGTTTTTATTATAAGGATACCGTTTTGCCTTATTATGCGGGTGGCACCTTAGAGGCTCGCACATACGGAGCCCATGATTATATGTATTATCAACTCATGGTAAGAGCAGCAGAAAAAGGTAAAACAGTGTTTGACTTTGGCCGCAGTAAGATAGGCACCGGTCCCTATAAATTTAA
>Ga0316208_1001520_pt1 | contig 21495 bp, 17 predicted proteins | sample 3monopyrite_MG_FD_204944 | JGI IMG/M metagenome (GOLD analysis project Ga0316208, IMG submission 204944) | Microbial mat bacterial communities from mineral coupon in-situ incubated in ocean water Damariscotta River, Maine, United States -... | ecosystem: Environmental > Aquatic > Marine >...
TTATTGAGTCGATCAATGGGTTTTACCCTTTAAACCTTGGGGCTTCAATACTTTCAGGCTTTTTCTTTTATTTATTCCGGACAGTAGTGGGCGCTGTTGGTAAAGAAGTAAGGCGCCAGCAGGCGAACCTTAAACCCTCAGATTGAGACTTCAAATTGAGAATATAAACACTCAACTACGTGCTTAAGTACGCACTCATAAACACGTCCCAGTCAGCCTCACTAAAATGATACGTACTACGTAAACCCTGCTGTTTTAATAGCGAGCGCTTAAGGCGCTGCAAGTTATCCAGCTTCCACTGCGTTTGTTGAGGTGCAGCCTGTTGCTTTTCTTTACGAATTTCGCTCTTATCAAAATCGATCAAATAAACTATCTTCTGATCATCCAGCAAAATATTATTGGCATTCAGATCAGCATGAAAAACACCCTGATCATGAAATCCTCGAATGCAGGCCCCCACAGATTTCCAGATATCTTCACTCGCGACCTCCTTAGCCAGCAGATGATCCAGGGTCTGCACATTGGGGATGCGCTGCAATAGAATGTGTGCGCGATACAAGGGTATAAAACTCAACGGCCAGCGACAAAAAGAGGCAGCTATTGGGCGAGGCACAGATAAGCCCAGTTCGTACATGCGCTTTAACAAACGCCATTCTTTATATGCCCGACTACCTTCTGCTGAGCAACCAATATAAGTCTGCTGATTAAACTTTGCGATTACGCCGCCGCGCTGATACGCACGTAATACCGTAGACAAGCCAGCCAGCTCAATGAACCAGGCCTGGCCGCGGCCACCCTGGGTAATTTGCTGACAACTTAGCGCCTGATCAAAAATACCCTTACTTAGAAAATTAGCCCGCGGTTTATCCAGCAATTCGGGGTCATGCAATAAATAGCAGCCATGTCCATTCACTAAAACAGGCGGTTTACCTTGCGTCAAAATCGTCGCCTTTGAGTTAAATTAGTAAAAAATTGCACCAGAGTGCGGCAATGTCGTCATCATACCTAAAACAAAAACTAAAACGCAGTATTTATGCCCTAAATTAGCGCAATATTAAGTGTATTCAAGCTTAGTTATACACAACAGCATTAGCCAGGTAAAACGGGGAATTTTAGAGCTTTCTTATACATGTTACTTGTCAACAATTTATTTAAATATTTTCAAGTTGTTGTTTATTATAGCTTAATTTTTTATGGTTACTTTTTAAACAATTTAGTAACAATTCCGACATAATCTCATTTCAGCAACAAAAATGCTTTTCATCCACATAGTTATCCACAGCTTTTGTGGATAACATACTGAAAGCTTATTCTAGCGTTCAATCGTTCCTTTAGCACCTCTAGAAGTAAGGTTATAGCAAAGAAATCAACAGAAAATAAACAAATCAAACTCAAGCTGCTTATACTCATAACACAATTAAAAACATACAAATCATATGAAAAAATCATTTAGCCCAAAGCAACTTAAAAACAGCTTTCTGAAGACCGTCTGGGACACTACCGAAACAGAGTTATCCGCCAGCCGTGCCAGAATGATTACTGGCTTACGTATTACGCATTTAATTATCCGCGATTTAATGGCGGGAATGATCACCTTACGTGCAATGGGTCTGGTTTATACCACCATACTCGCACTAGTTCCTCTGCTCGCCGTTAGCTTTTCTGTATTAAAGGGTTTTGGCGTGCATAATCAAATAGAGCCCATGCTACTCAACTTATTTTTAGCCCTGGGCGATAAAGGCCCTGAAGTCACTGCAAAAATCATTGAGTTTGTCGATAACACCAAAGCAGGCGTTTTAGGCTCCTTAGGCCTCGCCCTGCTTTTATATACGGTGATCTCGCTTTTACAAAAAATAGAACAGTCATTTAATTTCACATGGCATGTATCTCAGCACCGTTCAATAGGCAAACGCTTTAGTGACTACCTTACCGTTGTATTAGTTGGGCCAGTGCTACTGTTCTCAGCACTGGGTTTAACCGCCTCTATTGCCAATGTGGCGATAATTCAAGATGCCATGCAAATTGAATCCATCGGTTTTATTACAAAACTAGTAGGACACCTGTTGCCCTACCTACTGGTTATTAGCGCCTTTACCTTTGTTTACATGTTTGTTCCCAATACCAGGGTAAATTTTAAATCTGCACTTATCGGTGCCATGGTATCAGGCGTGTTATGGGAAACCAGTAGCTGGGCCTTTGCCTCATTTGTTGTCGGCTCATCTAAATACACCGCTATCTATTCTGCTTTTGCGTCGATGATTATTTTCTTTATCTGGATATACATTAACTGGGTCATATTACTCATTGGCTGTAGCATTGCCTTTTATCATCAAAATCCAGCACAGCAAAACCTCGACTCAGCCAGCATAAACTTAAGCAATCGCGAAAAGGAATGCATCGCTTTAAATATTATGGCGCTTATTGGCAAACACTATTACGCACATAAGCCCGCCTGGACAATAGAAGCGCTGGCGATGCAGATGAAAATCAACATGGATGCTTGTGCGATGATCATTGAACAGTTGTTGAATAAAAAACTTTTAATAGAAACCGCAGAATCACCCAGTACTTTTCTCCCGGCCTATGATTTAGAAGTTTTATCGTTACATGATATTATTTTATCAATACGAACATCTGGAGAAAGCGAATACACCCCTTTCGAGAACTTGCAAATTGAAGAGAATATTAAACAGATCCAACAAGAAATAGATAATTCAATCGCAGACATACTCAAGCAGAAATCATTAAAAGATTTATCTACAATACAATAAGTGTTGAAGCCGGTAGCACATGTACCTTATACATAAGGAATGACGGTAATGATTAAATGGCTTTATATATTTATTTGTATTAGTTTATCTAGTTGTACAAATCTAATATTCTACCCTATGCCTAATCACATCTTAAATCCAAATGTTTTAGGTATAGAGTATAAAAACATAAAAATCAGCACAACAAACAACTTGTCACTTCATGGCTGGTGGCTACAAGCTAAAGACCACACGAATGGAATTATTATTTTCTTTCATGGCAATGCCCAAAATATTAGCACACATCTTCAACACGTTTATTGGCTAGTTGATCACAACTATGACGTAGTAATTATTGACTATAGAGGCTATGGAAAGTCTGAAGGAAAGCCGAGCATACCAGGGAGCATAGACGATATTAAATCTGGAGTTAAATATGTTTATAATGCCCCCAAGTCAACCAACAAACCTATATTTGTTATCGGTCAGAGTATGGGCGGAAGCCTTTCTATCGCTGCTTTAGCAGATGATAAAATAAAAAATAACATTAATGCATTAGTAACCATAAGCGCTTTCAGTGACTATCGTAAAATTGCTCAGCATGCATTATCAAACTCATGGGTCACATGGCCACTACAGTGGCCTTTATCCTTTACTATTAATAACAGCTATAGCCCAGAGCGATTAATTAAATATTTATCGCCTGTACCTATTTTGATAATACATGGCAATGAGGACAAAGTAGTTCCTAGCTCTCATGCAAAGACAATATATACACTAGCGCCTGAACATAAATTTTTAGAAATTTTACCCGCTGGCCACAATGATGTTCTAAACAATAAAAAAAATAGGCAAGTACTACTTAAATATCTAAATAAATTCATGATTGAAAGTTTACCAATAAAATGACATTCCTAATTTTAATTCTTTTGCGATATTATCAATATATTCTAACCTGACATCCCATTCACGATTTTGTCCAAATCGATTTATCCAATTCACTATAGGAACGCTCTCTTTGTCACTATCAAAATAGACTTTATGGCCATACGAAATCCTAAACTTCCACCAGTCAGCAGGTTTAATCACAATCCCTATTGATGTTACTCCGCCAAAATTACCCGAATTTTCAAATTCACTTTGCCCGAATAGCTCAGCCATCCCAAAAACAACGTTTTTATTACCTACTGATGCCGATTTCCCCAACCCTCCAGTAAATTTAGCGACAGTACAATTTACACATTGAAGATCATGCCTTTCAAATCCAAATTTTATTTTCCATGCCAATGGATTATCACCTGCCAATTTTGTACTTGATGTATTTAGCGTTTCAATATTAACAATATCAAATGAGCGCAGCTCAAGCCTATTATTCATGTAGCCCACCTTAAGATCTAGCATCGTTAATGTTGAATTGGGTATGCGACTTTTATCAACATTAAGCGTGTCAAAATAAGTAGGCCTGAAATTTAATTCAATACCGTTGCCAAATTTACTGTTATGTATAACACTTGTTCTTAGCATTGTAGGTAATGGCCCTTGATGAGGAGGCTCCGCACTATCCTCAATATTTAAATCATGACTCATTGACTTAAATTTACTTCTTTCGATCAAGACTTTGTAGCGAAGATTGGACAATTCTTTACTCTTAGCTTCTTTGATAATTCGATACTCAAAATAATCGATAAGTGCATCTGATACTTCTATTTTCTGAGATTCGGCCAAATCTTGATAATTATTAGCACTAAAATTCAAATCGGTATTTACAAGCTGAGCAATAATTTTCTTTTGCAGTGACTTAAGATTAAAATATTTCATGTAAAACTTGTTTTGCCTGGAAGGTATTCTTTTAATATCTTTAACTAAAAATCTACCATTTCGATTAATAGATACCAGATTTTCAAAAACATTTGATGGTATTGACCAAGGTAGCGTTTTCGAAATCAACGGCTCATCTACTACCAGCTCAAGTAATTCTGACATTCTATATGCACAATTTTCTTTTACAAAAAAGTAAGTAAACTCATTCTTCATTAACTCCCAACCATGATACAAAACCTTATCCACTTCCTCTTTTGTTAGTGACAATTCATATTCCCACAAGTCTCTAAACTCATTCTCAACATATATATGATTATGTCGATAAAATTGGCTTGTAGAAAAAGATGACGCATAACCACCAAATATTCCTTTAACCACATACATTAAAGGATTCTCATCGTCTGGCACAATCGCACCAAAATTTATACTTTGATCAAGCAAATCATTATTAACAATACTCGTTTCCGGATTTAACTTTATCAATATATGGCCATAAAAAGATGCAGGATTACCTAAGTAACCTGTAGCATATATAAGACTAATACTTTGCACATTTCCATTCTTAGACCATTCATTAAATTTATTACACTTTATCTCAGGTAGCTCTATCTTCTTCAAATTTAGTTCTTTTCTAAGCCAATTATATCGAGCAATAAATCTACATTGAGCATGCTCATTATAATTTTTATCTGGCGTCTTAAATAAGGCCTCTATCGTGGCATATAATTCATCTTCTGGATTGTTTTTACCCAAAGCAGAAAGGAAAAAATTATTACTGGTGATTTCACTCTGAAATGTAGCCTGGCTATGTTTTTTATAATGTACGAGCTTTAACCAATAAGGGTGATTATAAAGAGACTGCTCTTTTGCTTGTTTTATCACAAGATTAATTATCGGCTGATAATCAATGTTTTTTGCAGAAGAACATGAAGGCGCAGAGAAAGTCACCAAAAATACTAAAAAAAATATGGGAAGCATGATATATGACAGTTAATACTATATGTATTAGAGAATTGAATGCTCAGAATAAACAAATGACATAAATCATCACTTTGATACAATTAAATTGAAGGTCTATTAACAATAGTTAATAGACCTTTCAGCGATCTATCAATACTATGCTTGACACTGCTGACTGTAATTATTCGAAATTTGATTTTGAATAATATTGTAGAAATTTTGCGCTTTCTCTACAGTCGTTTTTTCTGTATAAGAAACACCCTGTATAGACTTTGTGAAATCTGCACGTACTGAGTTAATAATTGCTGAATGAGAAGATTCTTCGCACCCCATAATATTCAGCATAGCATTTAAGTGCTGCCCATTGCCCTTCACAGTTTCTTCTTCTATATTTGCAAAGGTTTCAGTGACAAAACGTGCAGCAGCAACAGTTTTTCCTTCGCAAGTTTGCTCTGAAACACCAGCAGATGTAACAGCTGTTGTTCCAAGATCCCAAATAACATTTGAAATTACAGCTGCTGCAGGGGTGTTATCAAAGATCATTGCACCAATACCGCATTCAGTCCATGGATTTAGATCACTAGCTGAGCTTACACTTGAGCCCGCCATTAAAAGAACAGCCGCCGCAGTAGTTACTATTTTGTTAGTTAATTGCATTTAAATTCCCTCATTAAATATTATTATTTTTACAACATCAGAAATGATGGTGACTGCAAAATAACTTCATTTAACAAGAAGGTCAACAAATAACAGGCTAATAGGCTTATCTTTAAACGTCTTATGTCCAATCAGCATCCACACATTCGACCGAAGCATATTGGTTACTGGGAAGTATTAAAAACACCGTTTTTACGTTTAACTATCGTGCTCCGCCATCGTTGAGTAACAAACTTAAGTATCATAGCCAAGATTAGGCGACAACCAACGCTCAGCTTCTGCCATTGTCATGCTTTTACGCTTTGCATAGTCCTCAACCTGTTCCCGGTTAATTTTTGCTACGGCATAATATTTTGACTCCGGGTTACTAAAGTACCAGCCACTCACAGAGGATGCTGGTAACATCGCAAAACTCTCGGTAATGGTTATACCTGCATTTTTATCCGCCGCAATTAAATCCCATAGCTTGGCTTTTTCTGTGTGATCAGGGCACGCCGGGTAGCCTGGAGCCGGGCGAATACCTTTATATTCCTCGGCAATCAAGGCATCACTTTCTAATGTCTCATCTGCCGCATAGGCCCAGAATTCTTTACGTACACGCTTATGCATTAATTCAGCAAAGGCCTCAGCCAGTCTATCGGCTAATACTTTCAGCATAATCGCCTGATAGTCATCATGATCTGCTTCAAAGCGTTTCACATGCTCATCAATACCAATACCGGTAGTAACCGCAAACGCTCCAATGTGATCATTCAAGTGCGTTTCTTTTGGCGCAATATAATCACTTAGGCAATGATTAGGCCGACCTGGAGGCTGTTGTGTTTGTTGGCGCAAAAAGTTTAGCGTGCTTATTACTTCGCTACGCTCCGCATCTGCATAAATTTCTACGTCATCATCATTAACTGTGTTAGCAGGAAACACACCAATAACCGCCTTTGCCTGTAACCATTTTTCATTAATGATTTTATCCAGCATGGTTTTAGCGTCTTTAAATAACTTAGTCGCCTCTTCACCTTTCTCTGCATCCGTTAGAATTTTTGGATAGCGGCCTTTTAATTCCCATGCGTAAAAGAATGGCGTCCAGTCGATGTAGTCTTTAATTTCATCCAGCGGATAATCATCAAACACTTTCACACCCGTAAATTTTGGCGTACCAATATCACTCTTCGACCAGTCAATTTTTACTTTATTATCACGTGCCTGCTGCAAACTCGCCCAGTTGGTTTTTTGGCGACGGCCTGCATGGTTAATACGCACCTGTTCGTAGTCTTCACTCAACTCTTTTACGAAATCGGCCTTCATGTCTACAGAAATCAATTTCTGCGCGACACCTACAGCACGCGAGGCATCTTTAACCCAAACGGTTGGACCATTATAATTCTGTTCAATTTTTACCGCGGTGTGTGCTTTCGATGTGGTGGCACCACCAATCATTAATGGCACATCCATTTCTAAACGCTGCAACTCTTTTGCCATGTGCACCATTTCATCTAACGAAGGTGTAATCAAACCACTCAGGCCGATGATATCTACATTTTCTTCTTTGGCTTTTTCTAAAATTTTAGCGGCGGGCACCATTACGCCCATATCGATTACTTCGAAGTTATTGCACTGCAGTACAACGCCTACTATATTTTTGCCAATGTCATGTACATCACCTTTTACGGTGGCCATTAATATTTTGCCATTGGATTGAGCTTTGCCATTTTTCTCTGCTTCAATGTGCGGAATTAAATGCGCCACGGCTTTTTTCATTACACGTGCAGATTTAACCACTTGTGGTAAAAACATTTTACCGTCACCAAACAAATCACCAACCACGTTCATGCCGTCCATTAACGGGCCTTCAATCACCTCAATCGGGCGAGCAAAACTTTTACGCGCTTCTTCGGTATCTTCAACAATAAATGCATCAACACCTTTTATAAGCGCGTGTTCAATTCGTTTACTCACTTCTAATTCACGCCACTCGAGTGTTTCTACTTTTTTACCAGCCGCGCCATCACCTTTATATTTATCGGCGATATCTAATAGGCGTTCAGTCGAGTCATCTCTGCGATTACGCACTACATCTTCTACGTGTTCACGTAACTCTTCTGGCAAATCATCATACACCGCCAACTGGCCTGCATTCACTATGCCCATGTCCATACCGGCTTTTATCGCGTGGTATAAAAACACCGCGTGAATCGCTTCACGCACTGGGTTATTACCACGAAATGAGAATGACACATTCGAAACCCCACCGGATACCATCGCATACGGCAGGGTTTTCTTAATCACTTCTGTGGCTTCGATGAAATCGACACCGTAGTTATTGTGTTCTTCTATACCCGTTGCTACGGCGAAAATATTCGGGTCAAAAATAATATCTTCCGCTGGAAAGCCAACCACTTCAGTTAATACTTTATAAGCACGTGTACAAATTTCTATTTTTCGTTGTTTGGTATCCGCCTGCCCTGTTTCATCAAAGGCCATCACAATAGCCGCCGCACCATAACGACGAATCAGTTTAGCTTGTTCGATGAATATATCTTCGCCTTCTTTCAAACTAATTGAGTTAACAATGCCTTTACCCTGAATACATTTAAGACCGGCTTCAATAATGTGCCACTTGGATGAATCTATCATCACCGGTACGCGAGAAATATCTGGCTCGGAGGCAATTAGGTTTAAAAATGTCACCATGGCTTTTTCGCCATCCAACATGCCTTCATCCATGTTCACATCAATAATTTGCGCACCGTTTTCAACTTGTTCACGCGCAACATCTAATGCTGCTTCATATTCTTCTTCAAGAATTAAACGTTTGAATTTTGCAGAACCGGTTACATTGGTTCGTTCACCCACATTCACAAATAATGAATCTTTATTAATCGTCAGTGGCTCTAAACCACTTAGGCGACACTCAACTTTTACATCTGGAATTTTTCTGGGTGGGTATTTTGCAACACGATCGGCAATGGCTTGAATGTGCTCGGGTGTCGTACCACAGCAACCCCCAATAATATTTAAGAAGCCAGAGCTCGCCCACTCTTCAATTTGTGCCGCCATTTCTTGCGGCGATTCATCGTACTCACCAAATTCATTGGGCAAGCCCGCATTCGGGTGTGCATTAATATTACAGTTAACAATGCCCGACATTTCTTCAACATACTGACGTAATTCACCCGCACCCAGGGCACAGTTAAAACCAAAACTAATGGGGTTTACGTGACGCACTGAATTCCAGAATGCCTGTGCTGTTTGGCCAGATAATGTTCGTCCAGACGCATCCGTAATCGTGCCGGAGATCATCACCGGCAACTTTACATTATTGTCATCAAAATATTTCATGATGGCGAACAGTGCGGCTTTTGCATTAAGCGTATCAAAGATGGTTTCAACTAATAAAATATCCGAGCCACCATCGACTAAACCACGCGTTGCTTCGGTGTAGGCAACAACCAGCTCATCGAAGCTGGTATTTCGATAGCCGGGATTATTTACATCCGGTGAAATAGACGCTGTACGATTGGTGGGGCCTAACACACCCGCAACAAATCGTGGTTTCTCGGCTGTCGCAACCGCATCCGCCGCTTCACGGGCCAGCTTTGCACCCTGGAAGTTCAGCTCGTAAACAATCTCTTCCATGTTGTAGTCGGCCATCGCAATCGATGTACCATTGAAAGTATTTGTCTCTACGATGTCCGCACCGGCATTTAAGTATGCCGTGTGGATATCGCGAATAATCGTTGGCTGGGTAAGCGTTAACAGATCATTATTACCCTTTAGGTCAGATGGCCAATCTGCAAACTGTTCACCGCGATAATCGGCCTCTTCCAGTTTGTAGCTCTGGATCATCGTTCCCATGCCACCATCCAAAATAAGAATACGCTGTGCCAGGGCCTGCTGAAGTTGTTCTATGCGAGTATCGCGACTCATATCTCTACCAAAACCAATGATTATCAAGGGCGCGAATTATATCATTGTTGCTTACGCAAATCTTTAGCCCTTGAGCTTAGATACAAAAAGTTCTAAATACTCATAAAAACAAATACTTATATGTGCCGATGTTTTATATAATCAGCGCTTAATCATTTATTAAGCAGGTTAAACAGTTACGCCAAATGGAACAGCCCAATCAAACACCCAATAACGCCGACGGCTCGGGGCCAGAGCATTCACCTAATTCAGGCCGTTTAGATGACAAGCCAGGCAGCCCAATGCAAAGCCTGCCGCGTATATCTACCTGGAGCGTGGTGGCTTTTAGCATTCTCAGCCTCGGCATCTACAATACCTACTGGTTATTTACCCGCACGCAACTCATTAATCGGCTACATGATGAAAAAATACCCATGAGCGTGCCGCATACCGTGATTGGTTTATTGCTGGTTAATTTCATCTTTTCCATAATGAGTGGCGCTAACCCCGATAATACGGACTACCATGAGCTTGCAAGCTTAAGCGGCCTATTTTTTAGCCTGGGCAATGTGTTTTGGGTATTCATGCTGCGCCATCGCATTCACCGTATGACGCTCGCAGGTGAGAAAAGTCTATTTTGGCTTAATGGCATATTCACCTTTCTGTTTCAGGTGGCGTACTTACAGTACAAAATTAACGAGTATATTGATAATCACACCTCAGAAAGCAGCCTGGCGGTTTAGCGCCCAAGATGAACCCACAACAAAACCTGAGCCTGTACATAACAGCAGAGCATGAATGTGGTTATTATGACGATCGCCTGACGTCGAATTTAATCCCCGACCCTCAAGTCAAAATGAATCCTTCTCTGTATAGCCTGCTCATTAGCAAAGGCTTTCGACGCAGTGGCGATTTTGTGTACCGCCCGCATTGTAAAAACTGCCAGGCTTGCATGCCTAGCCGCATTAATGTAGAACAATTTAAGCCCAGCAAAAATCAACGCCGCTGCTTAAAAAACAATAACGACTTAAGCACCCACCTTGTAGACGCTCAATTTAAAGAAGAATATTTTTCACTCTATCAACGCTACCTGAACCATCGCCACCAGGAAGGCAGCATGGCCAACCCTGGCCGAGAAGACTTCAGCAGTTTTTTACTCAACGACTGGAAAACCAGCATCTTTATAGAGTCTCGTTTACACGGCAAACTTATCTGTATTGCCGTGGTCGATGTGCTACCCACCGGGCCATCCGCGGTTTATACCTTCTTTGAGCCGGAGCACAGCAAACGCAGCCCTGGCACCTTTGCCGTATTACAACAGATATGGCTATCTCAGCTATATCACCTGCCCCATGTCTATTTGGGTTACTGGATTGCTGGCCACCCCAAAATGGATTACAAACGTAATTTCAGTGGCCTGGAATTATTTCAGGGTGATCAGTGGCAGGCCTTCCGCTATAAATAATCCAGGCCAAATAAATCGGCAAACCGCTTTTTATTGATCTATATCAAGCCACTCAAATCCCCCGCTAATATAAGCTAAGCGCACATACAGATTGAAACGATCTGATATAGCAAATCTCCTGGGGGAGCACCGACGAAACGAGTGTTCAACCAGTGAGTAGTGAATCTCCTGGGGGAATACTAACGAAACTAGTATTTTCTCAGTTGAGTAAAGAATCTTCTGGTTGGGCACCGACGAAACAGGTGCTCTCCCCGTGTGAAGCGAATCTCCTGGGGGAGTACCAACGAAATAGGTACTCTACCCGTGTGTAAAGAATCTCCGGGGGAGTACCAACGAAATAGGTACTCTACCCGTGTGTAAAGAATCTCCTGGGGGAGTACCAACGAAATAGGTACTCTACCCGTGTGTAAAGAATCTCCTGGGGGAGTACCAACGAAATAGGTACTCTACCCGTGTGTAAAGAATCTCCTGGGGGGGAGTAAAGAGTGGGCTGGCACCTTGTGCTAGCACGCTCTTTTTTTTGCCCGCATTTTAATAGCCTGCATAATACTCATCCATTCAAACTATAACGCCTTTCTTGGTATTATTACGTATAGAATAACGCCTTAAATTAACTATACTTTGTCAACTCTGTATAATGAGACTTATATTATGCAGAGTTTCAACACAGATAATAATGAGCAAGCATGAGCATACAAGACGAAATCACCGAAAAATTAGAGCAATCGCTTAAACCTCAGCACCTTGAAGTGATTAATGAAAGCCATATGCACAATGTGCCTCCCGGCTCGGAATCTCACTTTAAAGTCGTCGCAGTCGCAGATGAATTTAGCGGAAAAATGCTGGTTGCTCGTCACCGCCTGATTAATAAAATACTCGCTGAAGAACTAGAAGTCATACACGCACTCGCACTACACACCATGAGCCCTGAAGAATGGACAGAAAAAGGTGCTGCACCGCAGTCTCCTCCTTGCATGGGCGGGAGCAAATAAGCCTTACCTTTGTTAGGCTTATCAGATAAACTTGATGTAATACCAAACTAAACCAGCCACAGCTAAATAATTATGACGACGACACCTATTAAATTATCCGCTTTAAAAACGGCCTGCCAGAACTGCAATCTACATGATCTATGCCTTCCCCTTGGCCTGGACATGGGTGACATCGACAAACTTAATAATATTATTAAACGCAGTCGCCCTTTACAAAAAGGCGAACACTTATTTAATGGTGGCGATAGTTTTACCTCTATATTCGCGGTACGTAGCGGTTCAATAAAAACATTTTCAGAGAGCGAAGAAGGTGATGAACAAATCACCGGGCTTTATTTACCCGGCGAGCTTTTAGGCCTGGATGCAGTCCATGAAAATGCACACCCTTGCTCTGCCATTGCATTAGAAACAACCAGCTTATGCGAAATTCCCTTTGGCACTCTTGAGGGCTTAAGCACTAAAATCCCTGAACTGCATCATCAACTATTTCGTATCATGAGCAAAGAGATTGCCAACGATCAATCGCTACTTATGCTAATGGCGCAAAAAAGTGCTGAAGAAAAACTGGCCGCATTTTTGGTGAATTTATCATCTCGCCTAAAGCAACGTAATTTTTCAGAAACTGAATTCAACCTCAGCATGTCACGCAAAGACATTGGTAACTACCTGGGTTTAACCATCGAAACGATCAGTCGCACATTTAGTCGCTTCCAAAGTGAAGGTTTACTGTCTACACAACGCAAATATGTAAACATTCATAAATTAGAAGAATTAAAAGCACTTGCTGGCCTTTCAAACCACTGCAGCAAAACAGAACGCCCTAGCCAGTCGGCTTAGCTTTAATTGCCCATACTATTAAGCACCAGGCAATATCGCCAGGTGCGACAAATAATGACAAAAGGTGCTTAAGTGGCTTTTGTCGCATAATATAGAATGTAAAATTTAACAACTTCTCACAAGTGTTTGATTTTTTTACAGACACTAAAAATCAAGCTTTTTTTCTTACAAAAAGGCAAATAAATTTATTTTTTCTGTGCCGAGTTGCGAGTAATATAGCTCGTCCACGCAATGGATGACATAATGCAAATCGGACCTCATTCACTTTCATCACCCGTATTCCTTGCCCCTATGGCAGGCGTTACAGACCGACCTTTTCGACAGCTGTGTCGTCAAATGGGCGCGGGTTTAGTGGTATCTGAAATGGTGACATCTGAGCCGCGCTTATGGAGCAGTCGCAAAACACGTTTACGCATGAATCATCAGGGTGAAGTCGGCCCTATAAGCGTACAAATTGCCGGGACCGAGCCAGATAAAATGGCTGAAGCCGCGCGTTTCAATGTAGAAAACGGCGCGCAAATTATTGATATCAATATGGGCTGCCCTGCCAAAAAGGTCTGCAACGTCGCAGCTGGCTCCGCATTAATGAAAGACGAAAAACGCGTCGCAAAAATACTTAAAGCTGTGGTTGAATCGGTCGATATACCTGTAACATTAAAAATGCGCACAGGCTGGGATCACCACAACCGCAATGCACCCACCATTGCTCGCATCGCTGAAGACAGTGGTATTCAAATGTTAAGCATGCATGGGCGTACCCGTGCCGACGCCTACAAAGGCGACGCCGAGTACGACATAATCGCGCAGGTGAAACAGCTAATAAATATTCCACTGGTTGCCAATGGCGATATTAGCTCTGCGCAAAAGGCAAAACAGGTAATGGATTACACCGGCGCAGATGCCATTATGATTGGCCGTGCAGCACAGGGTAAACCGTGGATTTTCCGTGAGATTAACCACTACCTGGAAACAGGCAAAATTTTGGCTCCGCCCAGCCAACAGGAAGTTAGTCAGATTTTACAAGAGCATCTGACTAACCTATATACTTTTTATGGAGAGCAACAGGGTGTACGCATTGCGCGTAAACATATTGGCTGGTATTGCAAAAGCCACCAGCTAGAAAACGAAGAGCAACTGAGCACGTTTCGTAAACACATAAACGGTGTAAAAGACGCTCAACAGCAGCTCGAAGAAGTAACTGCATTTTTTAAACTAAAAACAAAAAACAGGCCAATTGCAGCATGAACAACAGCAATGTTATAAATTTACCCCCACTACAAAATGACCCGCTTAATACAAGCCGGGAAAACAGCCAGTCTGGTAGCTTAAGCTCTACTATCCGTGAATCACTTAGCCAGTTACTCAGTGATTTGGGCGATGAGAACCCAGGCAATATATATGATCTGGTTTTACAACAGGTTGAAGCCCCTTTACTGGAACTTATCCTGGAGCACGTAGAAGGCAACCAATCTAAGGCAGCAGAGTGCCTGGGCATCAACCGCGGCACATTACGTAAAAAATTAAAAACGTATCAGCTAATTTAAGTAACACACATTCGCCAGCGCTGGCTTACATAACGATATGCTCACACCCGCCACCCCGTACATTCAGCCGAGGGTGGCGAATTAGAGCGCTACAAAAATACCTCATCGAACTCCCCCCTATATAACGCTTTAGTTATTCCTAATTCCAGCCCTTTTAGCTTCTGGCTGAGCCCCAATTAGTTTATAATTCGCCCCTTGTTTACCGACTGTGGATTGCAGAATTATGAGTAATAATACGACCCGCCCAGTGCAGCGCGCGCTAATTAGTGTTTCTGATAAAACAGGCATACTAGAGCTCAGTAAAGCCCTTATTGAAGCGGGTGTAGAAATACTATCCACCGGTGGCACCGCCAAACTACTGACAGAAAACAGCCTGCCAGTCACTGAAGTTTCCGAACACACTGGCTTCCCGGAGATGATGGATGGCCGCGTTAAAACGCTACACCCTAAAATTCACGGTGGTATTTTAGGTCGTCGCGGTATTGACGACGAAGTCATGAAACTCAACGGCATCGACCCAATCGATTTGATTGTGGTTAACCTTTACCCCTTCGAAGCGACTATCGCAAAAGAAAATTGCTCACTAGAAGACGCGATTGAAAACATTGATATCGGCGGCCCAACCATGGTTCGTGCAGCGGCAAAAAATCATGAGTTTGTGAGCATCGCGGTCGATCCAACGGACTACAGCCGCGTTATTGCAGAAATAAATACCGGCGGCATCACTAAAGAAACCCGTTTCGATTTAGCGGTAAAGGCCTTTGAGCACACCTCAAACTACGACGGCAACATTGCAAATTACCTGGGCAAAATAAACAGTGATGGCACACAGGCTAATTTCCCACGCACCATTAATTTACAGTTCGATAAAGTGCAGGAAATGCGTTACGGCGAAAACCCACATCAGCAAGCGGCATTTTATAAAGAAACCAAGCCAGTAGAAGTGTCGGTTGCCAGCGCAACACAGGTTCAGGGTAAAGAATTATCCTACAACAATGTAGCCGATACAGATGCCGCATTAGAATGCGTAAAATCGTTTGCAGAGCCTGCCTGTGTGATTGTTAAGCACGCCAATCCTTGCGGCGTGGCGATTGCCGACAACCTTATGGGCGCATACGAATCAGCTTATAAAACAGACCCTACCTCCGCATTTGGTGGCATCATCGCGTTTAACCGCCCACTGGAAGATGACGTGGCTGCGGAAATTATTAAGCGACAGTTTGTAGAAGTCATCATTGCACCCAGCGTTACCGATGCGGCGAAAGCCGTACTCAGCGAAAAGAAAAACGTACGTGTTTTAGAATGCGGCCAATGGGGCAAATCAGTGCCCAGCCTGGACTTCAAGCGCATCAATGGCGGCTTACTGGTGCAAGACCGTGACCTCGGCATGGTGAGTATAGAAGACCTACAGGTGGTGACTGAGAAAAAACCAACAGAAGACCAGCTACATGATTTATTGTTTGCCTGGAAAGTCGCCAAGTTTGTTAAATCCAACGCCATTGTGTATGTCAAAAACTCCATGACGATTGGTGTGGGCGCGGGCCAGATGAGCCGCGTGTACTCTGCAAAAGTTGCGGGCATTAAAGCCGCCGATGAAAACCTCGAAGTAACTGGTTCAGTGATGTCATCGGATGCCTTCTTCCCGTTCCGTGACGGTATTGATGCTGCACACGAAGCTGGCATTACTGCGGTCATTCAGCCCGGCGGTTCAATGCGCGATGACGAAGTGATTGCCGCAGCCAATGAACACGGCATGGCCATGGTGTTTACCAGCATGCGTCACTTCCGCCACTAATCATCAGGTAACAATATGAACATACTCGTTATTGGCGGCGGTGGTCGCGAACATGCACTGGCCTGGAAGGCGGCGCAATCAAAAGGTGTTAACAAAGTTTTTGTAGCACCCGGCAATGCTGGCACACTGCGTGAAGACAAGTTAGAAAATGTAGATATCAATGCCGAAGACATTGATGCGCTAAAAAGTTTTGCGCTGCAAAATGACATTGCATTAACCATTGTCGGCCCGGAAGCGCCATTGGTTAATGGTGTGGTGGATAGTTTTCAGGCCGCGGGTTTAAAAATCTTTGGCCCTGGCCGAGGGGCAGCGCAGTTAGAAGGCTCTAAGGCCTTCACCAAAGATTTTTTAGCGCGCCATAAAATCCCCAGCGCAGCATACGGCAACTTCACCGATGAAGCCGAAGCCATTGCCTACATTAAAGAGCAAGGCGCGCCGATTGTTATTAAGGCCGATGGCCTGGCAGCAGGCAAAGGCGTAATTTTAGCGCAAAGCGAAGACGAAGCCATTGAAGCCGTGAAAGATATGCTTTCGGGCAACAGCTTTGGCGATGCCGGTGCACGGGTTGTAATCGAAGAATTTTTAGTCGGCGAAGAAGCCAGCTTTATTTGCATGATCGACGGTAAAAATATTTTACCCATGGCGACCTCGCAAGATCATAAAGCAAGAGATGAAGGCGACACCGGCCCTAACACGGGCGGCATGGGCGCCTACTCTCCGGCACCACTCGTTACCGACGAAATTCACCAGCGTGCAATCGATCAAGTGATTCGCCCCACGGTTGATGGCATGGCGGCAGAAGGCAATTCGTTCACTGGCTTTTTATATGCAGGCCTGATGATCGACAAGCAAGGCGGCCTAAAAGTGCTGGAATACAACGTACGCTTTGGTGACCCAGAGACGCAACCGATTATGATGCGCATGCAATCAGATTTGGTTGAGCTATGTTTAGCCGCAGTAGATGGCAAGCTAGACCAGCACAGCGCACAGTGGGACTCTCGATTTGCACTGGGCGTAGTGCTCGCGGCGGGCGGCTACCCTTACGACTACCACAAGGGCGATATCATTAGCGGACTGGATGGCGCAGACACCGAAAACGCCAAAATATTTCACGCTGGCACGGTCATGCAAGATGGCAATGTAGTCACCATGGGTGGCCGTGTACTTTGCGCCTGTGGCATGGGCGACACCTTAGCCGAAGCACAGAAAGCGGCTTATGAACTGGTGAATAAAATTCAGTGGAAGGACGTTTATTACCGTAAAGACATCGGTTTTAAAGCACTGTAAATACCCGCTAAATAAGCAACCGCACGCAACACCCCTGCTATGAACTAATCCTCTAGCAGGGGTGTTTTGTTTTAGGCCCTGGAAAATCTAGCGCCACCTCCCCACTGCTCTACACCTGTTGTTTTTTTATGCCGTTTGCGCAACACTGTGGTTCAAATAAAAACAAATACAATAAGGCTCTTTAATATAGCCTTGCCATCACGGTGACAAACAATATGGATAGCAAAAACTACAAAGTCATTATCGAAAAAAATTCTACGCTTGCTCAAGGCACAGCAGAAAAACTCGCCAGCCTATTTAAACTCCCCCTGGAAAAAGCCCAGGCCATTTTACAAACAGATAGTTTTGTCATAAAAAAACAGACCGACAAAGCCACCGCCGAAAAATTTCATAAGGCCATTACCGCCGCAGGCGCATTTTGCCGCATAGAAGAGATCATTGAAGCCGAAGAAGAAACAGCGCTACCAACAATAGAAGAAGTTGTAACCACTAAAGAAGCGCAACCCCTCATTGATCCGACACGACCCGAGATAACACCACTACACAGCGATAAAATAGATTTGAGTTTAGAGGATCGCCCCGTAGAAAAAGCAAAAACCGATCAAGCCGAAGACAAGGTTATAGAAGATATCAACCCGGAAAACTTCTGCCCAGACTGCGGCACCATTCGCGCCAGTGCAGATTCTATTTGCATTCATTGTGGTTACGACCCGGAAGACATTAAAAGCACATTCACTAAAGTAAAACTCATTAATCTAGTTATCGTCATTCTTATTCTCGTTGCCGGTGGTTTTCTCGGCCTACCTTATTACCAGCAGTACGCGAAACGCGCACAAATTGAAACCGATTTAAATCTGGCATTTGATACGCGTAATGCGGTAACGGAGTTTATTCAAACAACCAATTTCTGGCCGAATCAGAATATTGATGCGGGCTTGCCAAAACAAATTGAGAATCAAACGATTGAATCGATTGTGCTAACCGAGAATGGGGTGATGACGGTGACCATTCGAGGTGAGGTGTTGAGTGGTGATTCGCAGACCTTGATTTTTACGCCTAATACCTTGAAGGGGAGGATTGTCTGGAACTGTTTGAAGGGGACACTGGTTAAGGAGATGCGACCGGAAATTTGTTTGCAGAAGGTTATTGAGTGATATGCTTGTAATCATAAATAGCTACGTATAGATGTTTATGTGTAGATATATGATTAATGCCTATAGCTGCACATTTAGTAACTCAACTACTATGGACTGAAAGTCCATAGGTTGACGACAGAGGACTAAAAGTCCTCTCTTATACAATACCACTCACAATACATTTTATTAACTGCACTAAAATTTAATCAATTTGTAGGGTGGATCAAGCGCAGCGGATCCACCAGAATTGAGTCGTGATATAGGTGGATCCGCTACGCTTGATCCACCCTACTTTTCTTAAAAAGAGTTCAACTATCATTAATACATGTGTAGCAGCTAAAGCCTTGCACTAAAGTGCATAGTTTTAACTAGCGCCTTGGGACAATAAAGGATTACAAATGTTTGAAAGACTCGAAGGAGAACCAGGAAAAAATGAAGGACCAACTACATTGGCTACATTCATTAATGATGCTTGGTTTAATGATCTTAAAAACTCATCTGCATATATAAGGATATATACATCACTAAATATTCCACATAATGATTTTATTCCTTCATTGAAAGGCGCTCTAAAAGAAATTGAATTTGATCAACCAGTAAAAATATCATATGCACGAATTGATGATATGAAATTTAACACAATCAAACCCCTACTCTATGCTGGTGTGGACGGCACTACAATTATGGAAGCACTCTCTGATCTACGCCAAATCAAAAAGTCTAATTATATAATTTTAACCACACCATATTTAGTTGATGGCGATAGAACCGATTTCAGTGAAATGCAAAGCAGGCTCGATGCTACATCATCGCTTATCTGCGGCCACATAGGTGTCAATTTTATGTGGGAATTAGTAGCTACTGGAGAAGTAACGGCTCATGACGGTAATTTTAATATGCCATATGTAGGAAAAATGCCACCACTAAGCTACGGACCTTTCATTAGTATTGAAAACTGGGATGATATTGAAGAAATTATAAAAACTATAAACTCATTAGAACCCGACAAGCAAGGGAGAATCAGGACGGCATTAGAATATTACAACAAAGCTTTAAGGGACGAATTAGATTTTTTGCATTATTGGCAATCAATTGAAATTCTATGTAGTGGACACTCTAAAGCGATACGTAATACTCTTTTAGCACATTATACTACTTTGACAGATAAAGAGATTGACACTCTATTTGGCTTCAAAAAATTGGTTGATATAAGAAATGATTATATACATAGAGGTGTTGCGCCTAATTTATCACACGACTTAGCCAGATATTTACAATTATTGTTTATCGATCTTCTTCGAGAAGAACTACTTCTCCCCTGCAAAAGTCATTTATTTACATTATGTAAAAGCAAAGAATATGATCTATCAAAAATTGGAATTTAAATTAAAAAACAATTGGGCCCAAAGTAAAAATTATTAGCTTTACTGAAAGTAAACCATGTACTGAACCTTCAAGGTTCGCCTGCTGGCGCCTCACTTTTTTCTGCAGCCCAAAAAGTAAGCAAAAAGCCCGCTCGCCTTTGTCGCTAGCCCTCATAAAAAGCATGAGGGTTCCTGAAAACTGTTTGTTGCTCCTTTGTTAATTTTATTAAACTGTTAGTTCATTTCTCTTTTGTCGGGTCGTTTCGATGCGCCGTCCGGGCTTATTCGAAACTTGATTTCACATCCCTGTGAAATCACCCCTACTGATGTACAGTTTTCAGTTAGCAACAGGGCTGGTTGTCGCCAGACTTAAATCAATTACTTCATTTTATGAAAAAACTCTCATCCCCGAATGATTTTATCGGGGATCTAGTGTCTTTACGTAATTCAATGTCACTGGATTATAGCCCTCGTCCTGAGGGCTACCCTTCGGGTCAGGCAAAGCCTGCTGGAATGACGGCAATATTTTGTTTTTGTAGGGTGGAACAAGCAACGCGGTTCCACCAATTTTCGCGACAATGGTGGATCCACTTCGTTTGATCCACCCTACTTTCACTAAAACAACAAGGACACATTTTTCTTGTACGTTTTTGATCTACCTTCCCCATCAGCCGAGCTGATGAAGGCGTAGTTTTTGTGGAGTCTTCTGCGAGGATGTTTGAGTGAATTAGCTTTTCAATTCGCGAGTTCCGCAGCAGCCACAAAAATTTCGACTGAAGAAGGGACTTTATTTTTGCTGTTTAAAATAAAGCTTGGATGCCGGGGCGGCAGTCTTTTGCTTACTTTTCTTCTGCTGTTGCACACTACTGTCCGGAATAAATAAAAGAAAAAGCCTGAAAGTATTGAAGCCCCAAGGTTTAAAGGGTAAAACCCATTGATCGACTCAATAACCTAAAGGCTTCAACATGTATAGAAATACACGAT
>Ga0316208_1001523_pt1 | contig 21477 bp, 13 predicted proteins | sample 3monopyrite_MG_FD_204944 | JGI IMG/M metagenome (GOLD analysis project Ga0316208, IMG submission 204944) | Microbial mat bacterial communities from mineral coupon in-situ incubated in ocean water Damariscotta River, Maine, United States -... | ecosystem: Environmental > Aquatic > Marine >...
GCAGCCGCTTGAATCGCTTGCAGACGTTTGGTATCAATCGCAGGGTAGATCAATAGTAACATGTTCTTGGTTTCAGATGCTCAAAGGGTTATGATAAAGCGAGCCGGTCGCAACGTTTGCGTCTTGTCATTTCGATCTCTTGAAACTCGCCGAAGATATGATAGCCGATGCCGAAGAAATATCGCAGTCAGAGTGGAATTGTTTCCTGGTTGACAAACTCGGTCCGTCCGGTTTTCATGCTCGACCACCGCTGGCGCGTCCGCTTTTTTAATCAGGGCTGTGTTGAACTGACGGGGTGCCAGCCTGAAGATATGATCGGGAAAATCTGCGAATATCATGCCGATTCGTTGGAAAAATTGAGTGATCGTGTTTTGAATTCGCTTGCTCCCCCAACAGAAGTATTTCAGGGACAGGAACTGTTTACCAGAATTAATTTTATCGATTCACGCGGGGAACCTTGCTCACCTCATGTTCTTTATTTGCCGTTATTTCATTCTACCGGCGAACTAACCGCGGTGCTTGGGGTCTTGTTGGAGTTGGATGATCTTGCGCCACAGTTGCAGCCTTCTTTTTCTCAGCAGCTTCATGCAGAGTTAGCCGGGTTGATGCAGCAACATTACCAGCGTCACGATCAGGCAACGCTTATTGCCCGTAGCCCGGCGATGCGGTCTGTTTCCAATCAGATTCAAGTTGCCCGTGGCTGCAATGCAGCGGTTCATCTTTGTGGGGAACCGGGAACCGGGAAACAATATATTGCAAGAATGATTCATCACTCTTCAAGCAATGCGGAGTCTCCCTTCGTGATTCTCGAATGCGGCCAGCTTCCTCGTACCGATCAAAGACGGATGCTGAAAGATGCCCTGACTCACGCGGGAGAGCTGAGTACCCTCGGAGCGATTTTTCTGAAAGATGTCGAAAAACTCGCCCTCGATTTGCAAGTCTGGCTGGCAGAGGTGATCGAACGAGATGAATGGCCCGTGCAGTACCGTCTGTTTACATCCACAACACACTGCCTGCGCGAACTGGTGAAGCAGGATCAGTTTGATCGTTCTTTCTGCTTTGCGATTGAAACCATTTCAATACCCTTACCCGCGCTATCGGAACGAGTTGAAGATTTTGAATTGCTTTGTCAGTATTTTGTGGAACAGAGTAATCAAAATTCTGATAAACAACTGAGCGGGTTAACTCGTGAAACTCTCGACGAATTTCAACAATACGACTGGTCCGGAAATGTCAGAGAGTTGAAGTTGGTCATTCAAGAAGCGTGTCAACTTTGCCCTGGTCCTTTAATTTCGATTGAGCATCTACCATTTCGTTTTCAAACGGGAAAAAGTGCCCAACGATCTTTGCCTGCCAGAAAGCCAACGTTCAAACCTTTATCTTCCCTTTTGGAAACGGTTGAAAAAGAAGAAATTACTCGTGCCCTGGAAGCAACAAAAGGGAATAAAGCAAAAGCGGCGGAATTGCTGGGACTAACCCGGGCCAAGTTATACCGTCGTATTGAATCATTAGAGATAAAAGAATAAGAAGGCGTCTTGTTGTCACTATTATTAAATATTTTTCTGACTCTACCGGATTATACGTGCCAGTAATTTCAAACCGTTTTTTATTGGCTGAAGGCCAATCGCATCATAGCCTGGGGCATCGCCCCAGGAAGAGCTGATGTGAGATCAATGAATCAGGAGACCACATTGATGGATGCAAGCACGCCATCCTACATTTTGAGATGAATTTTCCAATAGGAATTTCGTGTCCATTCGCGTTTATTTGTGGTTCAAATCCCTGTTTGGTTCCGGCTACGCCGGGTTAGGCAATACGAGCAGTTTTTTCGAACGCTATGCAGCTTGCTTTCGGTGCCTCATTTGGTCAACAAAGACAGCGATGATGACGACCAGTCCCAGAATCATATCCTGCATCGAATTACTGATTCCCAGTTGAGTACACCCGCTTTGGATGACGGTCATAATGGCTGCTCCTGCGAGTGTTCCCAGGACGGTGCCACTTCCGCCGTTGAGGCTACCGCCGCCGATGACGACCGCTGCGATCACTTTCAATTCCATCCCAATGCCGGAAGTCGGATTGCCCACCGAAAGACGCGAAAACTGATACAAACCTGCGATGCCAATAAACAGCCCCGCCAGCATGTAAACCAGAATTTTCGTGCGTGTTACATTCACTCCACATAATCTCGCCGTGCTTTCGTTGGAACCGATCGCGAAAACATGCCTGCTGAAAACCGTGTAGCGAAGCGCGATCGCAACAATTATCGAAAGGACAAGCACGCCCCAAACTCCCAAAGGCAGCCCCGCGACCGAGGCATAATCTCGCGTACTCAGATACGCCTGCAACCATTGTGGAATTTGTGTTTCCCGGCTTGGGCGAACCGTTGTTTGATTCGCAATCAGTTTCGCAACGCCGAGAAAGATCGACATCGTTCCGAGTGTGACAATAAACGGGATCATCTTCAAACCGCTGATCAGCAATCCGTTGATCAATCCGCATAGACAACCAGTCAGCAGGCAAAGAGTAATCGCGATGCTTGGGCTGTAATCTGCTTTCAGGAAATAAGCCAATACGGTCGCACAAAGCGCGAGCGCGGTCCCGGCTGAAAGATCGATCCCACCTGCAATAATGATGAACGTCATTCCCAGCGCAGCCACTGCCACTGTCGAAGTATTGGTGCAGATGCGAAGAAAATTGCTTGTCGTCAAAAACCTGCCGCCATCCGCTTGAAAGTGATCTGCTACTCCGAAAATAGCAACCACAACAAACAACGCAATCAACGGACCAAGAGCGACAAAAATATGTTTTACCCAATTGGTTGCTTCTGTCTTCATCTGTTTCCTGATATCCTGATAAAAAGAAGTTACTGAATATTCAACATACCGAGAAAATTGAATGTTGTCGAACGAGATCGCCTGCGGCTTGCCGTTAAACGAATTGAAATTTTTCCAACCTCTTATATGGGGAGTCCGAACGTGCAGAGAAATTATTTATCCTCAGCGAATCGCTTGCTACGGTTTGACTGCTTTGCTTTATGCCTGCTTGTTACACAGGGGTTATTCTTATCGCTAAATAACGATCTTTTCGCAGAGCAGAATCTCAGTTCCAATAAAACCTCCCCTAATGTTTTGCTGATGATGACCGACGATCAGGGATTTGGCGATGTCGCTTCGCATGGCAATCAGTTTATCCAGACACCGTATCACGATTTGCTGGCGAAACAGGGAGTTCGGTTTGATCGTTTTTACGTCTCCCCGGTTTGTGCACCGACACGGGCTTCGCTGCTTTCCGGGCGTTACCATTCACGTACCGGAGTTCATGGAGTAACCCGTGGTCGGGAAACGATGCGGGCTGACGAAGTCACCATTGCTGAAATATTACAGGCCAACGGCTATGCAACCGCTGCGTTCGGGAAATGGCACAATGGCGCCCATTACCCGCAGCATCCTAATGGACAGGGCTTCGAAGAATTTGTCGGCTTTTGTGCAGGTCACTGGAACAATTATTTCAATACGCATCTCGAACATAATGGCGTTCCAATTGAAACTGATGGATTCATTATCGATGTTCTGACGAATCACGCGATCAACTGGATCGAAAAACAGAACCGCATCAACAAGCCGTGGTTTTGTTATGTCCCTTACAACACTCCTCACACCCCGTGGCAGGTTCCTGATAAATATTGGGAGAAATACAAAGATCTCGACATCACTCCCGAAGCAGCCTGTGCGTATGCGATGGTTGAAAACATCGATACAAACATGGGCAGGCTCCTGAAGTGCATCGATGATTTGAATCAACGCGAAAATACGATTGTCATCTTTTTAAGTGATAACGGTGCCAATACAGATCGGTACAATGCAGGGATGCGGGGCCGAAAAGGTTCCAACCATGAAGGAGGCTCGCGCGTTCCCTTATTTATTCGATACCCAGGCGTTACATCGCCGGGAACGCTCATCAAGCCGATTGCCGCACATATCGACCTGCTGCCCACGCTGGTTGAGCTAACCAATTCCAAACCAATTCCAACCAAACCACTTGATGGCAAGAGTTTCGTTCCGCTGCTCAAAGGGAACACCAAATCGTGGCCGCAGCGGACTCTGTTTACCCGATGGCGAAACCGCGGAGCAGTCCGCACCGATAAATGGCGAGCCGTCAATGCTCAAAGAAAAGCGAGCAAGTTCGGGCGTTGGGCGTTGTTCGATATGCAAAACGATCCTGGTGAAACAACCGATGTGGCTACAGAATACCCAGAAATTATCAACCGAATGAAAAAACAGTATCAGGGTTGGCTCACAGATATTGAAAAAGAGGGCTTCGATCCAATCCCCTCTGAAATAGGGCATTCGGAAAGCCCGAGAGTTTCGCTTTCCGGGCATGAAGCCTATCTGTTACCTGAAAAAACCAAAGGAATCAGCTATGTTGGCAGGCAGGGTTGGGCAAACGATTACATCACCAACTGGACGAGTGGGGATGCTTATCCATCGTGGCCGGTTCGCGTTATTAAACCTGGTCGCTATAGGGTATCCATCGATTACGCTTGCGGGCCAGACGCTGTTGGTTCTGTCCTACAGGCAAAACTGGCTGATGGGAAAACAACGTTGACGATCAACCAACCGTATCTGGCAAAAACTATTGCGAGTCCGGATCGTATTCCACGAAAAGAAGTTTTCGAAAAAACGTGGAAACGAATTGAGTTGGGTACCATGGAAATCAACCAAACAGGCAACTTCCAGTTACAACTGCGTGGTCTCTCTAAACCCGGTAAAGAATTTCCAGAGATTAAAACGATTATTATTGAATCTGTAAAATGACATATTTGAACCTTCCTTGGGAGTTTATTGATGAAGCGATTTCTATTAGCACCTTTGTTGTTAATCGCATGCCTGTCTTATTGCGAGGCGGCAGCCGGTCAGAAAAATGTGGTTCTGTTTATTGCGGATGATTTTGGTTTTCAAGTCGGAGCCTATGGCGATCCAGTCGCGATCACTCCAGGGCTTGATCGGCTTTGTGCGGAAGGGACCCGCTTTACTCGCGCGTACGCCACAACAGCCAGTTGCAGTGCGAGCCGTTCGGTGATCCTTTCCGGATTGCAAAATCATGCGACCGGGCATTACGGTCACGCACACGGCTACAATCATTTCACAACCTACCAAACGGTTCGCCCGTTAACCAAACACTTGAAAGAGGCGGGTTACCGGACTTGCTCTATTGGGAAATATCACCTTGCTCCTAAAGATGTTTACTATTTTGAATCGTACGAAAACAAAGGGATTCAGGGCGGTTCACGAAACCCGGTTGCGATGGCAGAAAATGCACGCCAATGGTTAACGCAGGAAGACGAGCGTCCTTTCTTCCTCTACTTTTGCACGTCCGATCCACATCGAGGCGGTGGTCCCGGCAACTTTGCCAACTTCAACAACAAGAAAAACCCGTACCCGGAAACGAAACGAAATCTCTTCAAGCCGGAACAAATGATCGTTCCCCCCTGGCTGCCAAACACGCCGGAAGTGAAACAGGAACTAGCCGAATATTATCAGGCGTGCAACCGTGTCGATCAAGGAGTGGAACGACTGTACGATGTTTTGCAAGAAAACGATTTGCTTGAAAATACATTGTTCATTTTCACCAGCGATAACGGCCCGCCTTTCCCTGGAGCGAAAACGAATTTGTATCAACCTGGTGCCAACCTCCCCTTTATTGTTCGCCATCCCGATCAAAAAAAACGAGGTGGCACCACCGATGCGATGATTAACTGGACCGACATCACGCCCACAATTCTCGATTACTGTGGCGTGAAGCCAAAGCCATCCCCTGCGGTCCAGCCGGGGGAGAACAGCTATCCAATCCGCAACAAGAAACCTGTTCCCTACAGATTTCATGGCAAATCATTCCTGCCCGTTCTGGAACAGGAGCATCCTGAAGATTGGGACGAAACGTATCTTTCGCATACATTCCACGAAATCACGATGTACTACCCGATGCGAGTGATCATCAGCGGTAAACACAAGTTGATTTTCAATATCGCGTATCAACTTCCGTACCCGTTCGCTTCCGATTTGTACGCATCGCCGACCTGGCAAAGTACCATTCGAGAAGGGCGAGAAAGTAAAATGTTTGGACAGAAAACAATTTACGATTACGAACAGCGACCACGCTTCGAACTTTACGATATTGAAGCGGATCCTTACGAAGGAAAAAATCTGGCCAATCTTCCGCAGCACCAGATAATATTGAAAGAGCTGCAACAAAAGCTGCAAGCCTGGCAGAAAAAAACAAAAGACCCCTGGGAATTAAAATGGAGATATGAGTGAATCAAACCAACCCGGAAGATGGATCGAATTCTCCCTATTACATCGGGATCGATATCGGCGGCACCAAGCTTGCCGTCTCGTTATTTGATATCAACAGTTCGACAATTGCGAAATGTGAACAATTTGCAACAGGTTCCCAAAGTGATCCGGTTGCTGCTTTGGGGAACGCGATTGAAACAGCAAAACTCTGGATCGAACAGCAAAACGAATCGCCGCGCGCTGTCGGGGTTTCTGTAGGAGGCATGTTCGATATCGAAACCGGCTGCATGAAACAAGCACCCCATTTACCGATGTGGAGCGGCTTTCCGATTGTCGAAACTATTCAGAAGCAGTTGAGTGTTCCAGTCTTTGCAGAGAATGATGCGAACGCCTGCGCCCTGGCGGAATGGAAATATGGCGCAGGAATCGGCACTCAAAATTTGATCTTTCTAACCTTTGGTACTGGATTAGGGGGCGGCTTGATCCTGGACGGTAAACTTTATCGAGGAATGAGCGGACTGGCTGGCGAGATCGGTGCGATTCGTGTTTCTGACGATGGCCCTCCGATTCGTAACAAACCGGGCTGTCTGGAAGGATTCGCTTCGGGAGCAGGGATTGCAAGTTATGCCGAAACTGTACGGGCAAGCATTCCGAATTCAATATTGCCGCAACATCCCAGCGCAAAAGATGTTGCCCAGGCGGCTTATCATGACGATCCCCTGGCGATTTCAATTATGAATCAATGCGGATCGCAACTTGGTAAAGGGTTGGCAATTTTGATTGATCTGTTGAATCCGGAAATAATAATCCTCGGTTCAATTTTCGCCCATAGTGAATCACTGATTCGCCCCGCGATGGAGAAGGCGATTGCAGAGGAAGCGATGCCCGAAGCGGTCTCCGCCTGTGAAATTGTCCCCGCAAAACTAGGGGAGAGCATTGGCGACTACGCCGCTGCAACTGTTGCTGCAATTCGTTGAATTCCATTCACTACGGCGTGAATCTCTTGAAGGTTGACTTAGCAAGAATTCAGGTTGCCTGTAGGGTCCGCTATATTGCGGACCACCGCGTGAAACAGGGATTCCATTTCCCATCGTGGTCCGCAATAGCGGACCCTACGCTTGATAGAAACCTGGCGGTTTCTTCTAAGACTTAATGATCCCCTGCAAGGTATCCAGAATCATGCCGTTGACGCCGATTGGTGCCTCGTAGCCCCACATGGTACGAACCAGGTCGAACATAAGCAGTGTGCAAATTCCCATAAAGCCGGTTGAAATCAGCACCAAAGCGAAGGAAACCATGTCCCATTCTGCAGCGACTGCTGCACCGGCGCCACCTCGTATGCCTCCGGGAATAGCCAGGGCAGGAACACTTTCTCCTGATTCAAAATCATCATCGAAGCTGTCATCATCGGCTTCAAGGATATCATCATCATCGTCATCAAGCAGATCGTTGGAGATGTCCAATTCTCCATCGCTCAATTCATCGTAGCTGTCGTCATCATCGAAATCGACGAATTCATCGCTCGAATCCATATCGGAAGAATCAAACTCCATTGTTTGTTCGTCAGACTCATCATCGAACATCACAACACCGGTAGAGTCATCATCTTCAGCGATGACTTCGCCACTATCTTCAAGCAAGGGCATGTCAAAGGCGGTATCGTTTTCGTCGTCGTCATCGCCAACATCCATCATCGGGATGGTTGCCCCGCCAGCATCATCTCCCAGTGTCAGAGAGTCATCCTGAGAAGAAGAATCGTCTAAAGATAATCCGATGCCGCTGTCAGGCACCAGAGAAATCCCACTTTCAGAAGCCAGAGTGATCGAATCGTCGTCATCATCATCGAGGCTGATTCCGCTATCAATCGAGAGATCCAGTGATATTCCACTGTCTCCCGAAGAGAACGAAAGCCCACTGGCTGGATCTGTCACGACATCACTCAGGACAGATTGATCATCATCAAAATCTTCCAGGCGGATAGAACTGTCATCTTCGGGAGGCATCAGTGTGACATCGCTGTCGGTGGCTTCAAATTCTTCCAGGCGTATGTCACTCAAATCTGGATTAGCAGGGGTTCCCAGTAAAGTGACATCGCTATCGCTATCATTATCTTCATCGGATTCAAAGTTTAACGAAACCGTTTCCTCAAGATCATCGGGAACAATGATATCCGAATCGACTGAAGCGAGTCGGACATCGCTATCGGAAATGCTGGCCCAATCATCATCTGAATCGGGTATTTTATTTTGGCTGTCTTCCCCTTCTCCGATGCGAACGGGAGTCGGAGTCACGTTTGTCAATTCATCATCAACAAAACGAACATCGCTATCTTTTTCAGCATCAGAGGTGGGAGGGACTGCTGCGTCCCGGGATTCCAGAACAGGATCGACAACCAGTCTGACATCGCTATCGGAACTGGGCGGAGTACCCGGTGCATTCTTGCTGATAATGGTTGGCTGCTCGGCAACGTCTTCATCAAAATTAATTTTGGAGTCATCATCAAAAGCAGAAGGGATTTCCCCAAGGACTCCTTCATCACCCATCATGCCGAAGTCGACAGAGGATTCCGGCTCCAGCGTTCTTGCGAGCTCTTCGACATCATCGCCTCGAAATTTCCATGTTCCTCGATCAGCAAAAGATCGAATTTCACCCTGCTCCCGCCGGCGATTCAGTTCTTCAACTGAAATAGAAAGACGTGCTGCTGCTTCTTCAAGATTGAGATACTTACTTGCCATGGCGGAAATCAACTCCGAAACCTAAGTGAAAAAATGAACTGGAGTCCACAATTATCGATGATGCGAACGGTCTCTATATTCCATAGATCGTCATTGAACGCGGGCAGTCATTATGCCCTCGCATTCAGCAATCTGAATGAACGATGTGTGATGAATAACAATGCGTTCCCTCGCCACCTCTTCAAATAAAATACGTATTAAATACAATACGTACCATTCAGTAATGATACGATAGATATCAGTGCATTCAAGGGTCTGTTTGCCCTGCGGGCCTGTTTTTTACGATCCGCTTTTAATTTTGCAGATATGTTCCAATATGAAACACCCGGCAGGTGAGGCAAAAAGTTGAAATTGAATCGACAAAAATCTCTCCTTATTATGAAAGATGAATGCCATCATTTCAGTTTACTGGAGGTGGATTGTCAGGCATATCACTGGTATCGGTCGAAAAACAGGCTAAATTGTGATTCAAATCTGGTTTGTCTGGTTCAGTAGAGAATTCAAGTCGTCTGCAACAACCTGTTGGACAATAGGAATTCAACATAACATATTGCCTGCCCTGTTTGAGAGCGACAAACCGGATAGTCAGCTTAAACGAGTTATTCCAGTTATTCATCTCTGTATCGATGAAAGGAGGCTCAGGCATTCTTTTTCACTGCTACTGCTGTCATATCGTCAGCCTGTTGAGCTAATCCTGGAAAGCTGCCTGCTTGATCAATCAATTCGTTAATTACCTCCCGGGCGGTATGATTTCGATATTTTTGCAGCAAGCTCATTTTTTGTTCATAGCCAAACATTTCTCCCTCCGGAGACATCGCTTCGGTAATGCCATCGGTAGAGATCAGAAGCAGATCGCCTGGTTGAAGAAGATAACAAGCCGAGCAACTGTAATTCACATGAGAATCGATGCCGAGCATCAATCCGGTACTTTTCAGACAAATACACGAGCCATCTTCTTTCAACAGTTCTGCCTGGTGACCTGCCCCGACGTATTTGAAGCTGTTCGTTTTGAAATCGATTTCTGCAAGAAACAGCGTCACAAAGGCAGAGTCCCTTAAATCGCGATAGAGAAACTCGTTGAGACATTCCATCGCGACATCCAGCCGCACTTCGGTTCGCAAAATCGCACGAAGATAGGAGCGAGTTTCCACCATCTCCAACGCGGGCCCCAAACCGTGACCGCTGACATCCCCTACTGCGATAACAAGCCGATCAGGCGAGAGGCAGATATAATCGTAATAGTCTCCCGATACTTTTTCTGCCGGACAGACACGCCCTGCAATGTCGTAACCTTCTACTTGTGGAGCTGATTCCGGATACAATAGTTTTTGCACCGCCTGAGCCGCCTTCAATTCCTGCTGGGTATGAATTTGTTCGGTAATATCCGTTGAGATCCCCGCAATGCCCGTCAATTCTCTCTGCACATTATACAAGGGAAATTTCACTGAAATATAATGATGAAGCCCATCATCCTGAGGCACCATTTCTTGAACACGCTGCGTTTCGTTATTCAGGTAGACATACTCATCGATACGCCTGAAACGGTCAGCCGTTTCTTTGGGAAACAGATCATAATCTGTTTTGCCGTAAATTTCATCATGAGTAATATGGAATGTTTCTTCAAACAGACGATTGATAAATTGATATCTTCCCTGAGTATCTTTGATGTATATCACCGCACCAGTATTGTCCAGAATACTTCGATACCATTGATCCCGCTCCAGCACGGCTTGCCCGGTTCGAGATTTTTGTGATGAACCACACAGGTATAAAACCAGTGACAGCTCGTTGTGATCTTTCAGCACCTCTGCCTGAATCTCGATTTCTTTCTGTTCTCCATTGCTGGAATGAAGTAAGCAATGCAAAGGACATGAGATTTTTTGTTGGTGTGTCGTGTTGAAGCAGCACTCCAGAAATTGCTCTAAGCAGGCCAGAGATTCTTCCGCAATAATCTCTGGAAAAAATATCCCCTGCGAAATTTCTGCACCAGAATCGAGCATGCTGCGGGCAGCCGGATTGATGGAAACCAGCCGAAATTGTCGATCTAAAATCAACGTGGGCCAGGGGGCAAATTGCGAAGACCTGACAAAAGCTTCACGCAATCCAAGCTGATCCACTAGCTGAGATTTCATATCTGTTCAGTCGAACAAAAGGAGAATAATCTGCCTCCCTGCGCTGAAACAACGTCCTTGTCTGGATGTACATTCGCAATCAATCAAAATCAACCGCCCACAATGTAACAGCCCCTGACCGGTTGTACAATAGCAATCTTTCAAAACTGCTCGTGACCTCTTATAATGATTATGATATATGATATCTGTGAAGCACCGTAGGTTAGGCCTTCCAGCCTGACAAAGGTAGTTTCCATGAAGCCCATCTTTTGATTTACCAGCGAACGGACCTTTTTGTTCGAAAAGTTTATGTGTAATGATGTCAGGCTGGAAAGCCTAACCTACGATTCTTCAAATTATCCTGCCATTTTTGGGCAGCATTTTATTAATAAGATACTAACCTACTGCAGCTTCAATCCTAAAAGAAGGGGTTGCAAAAGATTTAAGGAGCGACAACGGAGCGGGTTATGGAAACAAACACTCCAAATCTAAGCCCTGAAAGGGCACTACGGTGTAATTCAAAAGGAGCACAGACATTCGGCGTCTGTTTCGTTTGAGTATGCTCTATTGAAGGCCGGTAAAAATATCGGTACTCCTTTTTGATTTAATTGAGGCTACCCATAAATAAGCGGCGATGTCATCTACAAAGGAATGAATGATGAGTTCAGCAAATAGTTTTGTAAGTCAGCAGCTAAGTTTTCAGAATTTAATGAGAACATCTGGATTGGCTTTCTGTATTGCCGCCGGGCTACTGGGAAACAGACTTCAGGCAGATGACTCTCCTTCTGCCACGCTGGCGTTGACGTTTCGCCCCGTGCAAAAAGATGTCGATTACGAATTAGTCGACAAAGCCAACCATGAAAAGTGCAAGGTGGAAGTTGAGCGGGAAGGGAAATCTTCCGGTTGGGTCGTGTATGGTCCCGAAGGGCAGGTTCTCAGGCGTTTTCGAGACACCAACGCAGACAACGTTGTCGACCAATGGCGATACTACAACCGGGGCTACGAAGTTTACCGGGATATCGACAGCAACTTCAACAACAAGGTGGATCAATCTCGCTGGTTAAACATTGCGGGAACACGTTGGGGAATTGATCAAAATGAAGATGGAAAAATCGATCAATGGAAAATCATCTCTGCAGAAGAAGTGACTCGCGAAGCGGTTCAAGCGATGGCAACCGGAGATGCTCGACGATTAAGCCTGGTCGTTCTTAATAAAACAGAGATTGCAGCGTTAGGGATTCAACCGGAATTCGCCAATAAAATTCTGGCAAATCTGGCGAACCTGCCGGCTACAATGAAAGCGAAAATTGGGCAGTCGAAATCGATTAACGCAAAAACAAAATGGCTTCGTTTTGATTCTTCCATGCTGATGCCTTATTCAATTCCGGCTGATGAGGGCAAAGCGACCCAGGATCTTTTCGTTTATGAAAATGTGATGGCGATTATCGAAACCGAAGAAACGACCGGTTTTATGCAAATGGGAGAAGTCATCAAAATTGGTAATACCTGGAAGCTGACACAAATCCCCTCACCGATTGAAGGGGATACTTTACAGGTAAGCGATGGCGGTATATTAATGCAGCCCAAAGTTGCCTCCAACACCGCAGCGATGACAACAGAATCGGAAGTCAATCCTGAAACGCGCAAACTACTGACCGAATTACAACAGCTTGATGGCAATGCGCCAACACCCCAATCTTCTGCAGAAGAGTTAGCCCGTTACAACAGCAAGCGAGTTAAAGTGTTGCGAGGTTTACTGGCAAAATCGAAAACAGAAAAGGAACGCACACAGTGGCTTCGGCAGATGATTGACGGCTTAGCTGCTGCGGTGCAAACGGGAAAATATACTGCCGGTGCCACGCAACTGGCAGCCATCGAAGCCGACTTAAAGAAACAACGCCCGGATTCTGAACTTGTCCCCTACACCACTTATCGTAGGCTGCTGGCTGATTACAGTGTCAAGCTTCACGATTCTGCCACAGACAGCACCAAAAGTGCAGAGTTGCAAAAATGGTGGGTCGAACAATTGAAATCTTTTGTCACCACTTACCCCAAAGCAACAGATTCGGGAGATGCGCTACTTCAACTGGCCATCTTCGAAGAGTTTTCTGGCGAAGTTGAGAAAGCGAAAATATGGTATGAGAAACTGGTGGTCAATCACCCCGCTACTGATGCAGGCAAAAGAGCAAAAGGGGCACAAAAGCGACTGAACATGGTCGGCAAAACATTCACTTTGAATGGGACCGGCATTGACGGTAAGCCGGTCGATGTGGCTGCTTATCGTGGCAAAGCGGTTCTTGTTATTTTCTGGGCAACCTGGTGCCAGCCTTGTACAGAAGACTTGCCACAGATTAAAGCTTTGTATGAAAAATATCGAGCAAAAGGTTTTGAAATTGTCGGTGTTAATCTCGATTCCCAGAAAGCGGGAATCGCCCCTTACATCACCCAGCATGGCAATAACTGGCGGCATCTGGCAGAACCGAGAGGACTGGAAGGACGCACCGCGATTGAATTTGGCATCATTTCGGTCCCAACAATGTTTCTGATTGATCAACAAGGAGAAGTTGTCAGCAATTCAACTTCGGTCGAAGACTTGAAAGAACGACTTCCCAAACTGCTGAAATGATTTTGGTATTGGATTGTGTTGTGAAGCAGATTTCAATACTGTATTGGCAACGGTCAGTTTCTTTGCGCCTGGCACAAACTTCAAACAAGATCCAATATTGGTGTCGGCGATCAGAATGAACCAGCCGTGCTGGGCATTCGGATTTCACGATCTTTTTCTAACAGCGTGGCTAATAGATCTCACAACTATGAGTGCACAATACGAGCACTCCCTGTTAAGCCTGCCGGAAAACCATTTTGCCCAAGCGGCATTGGAAAGGCTTTTGGGAGCCGATCCCGATTTCTCGCCGCGACTGGTTTACCTGTTTGGTCCGGCCGGGGTTGGTAAATCCCACCTCATTGTCGAACAAGTCCGGCGATTTCTCGATACTTACGAAAATGTGCAACATCGTTTACTTCCGTTATACGAATTCGCGACACTGAATCTGGAAGCCTCCTCAACAGGTCAGTTCGAATTTCTCGAACAGCTTCAAGACCTCGATTTAATTGTATTGGAAGAACTGCATTGCATCGAAAATCAATCCTGGCTTCAAAAAAAGCTGGTGATTCTTCTTGACGAATTATTGCAAAACGAAACCCGTGTTGTTCTCACAAGCCAACTCGCGGTCGGAGAATTGCAACAGGCGATTCCGAAACTGGTGAGTCGTTGTCACGGAGGGATTACCTCTTCAATCGCACTTCCTTCGCAGCAGAGCCGCATCAGCCTGTTGCAGCATTTTGCACAACATCGCGATTTCTTTCTACCGAGTGATGCGGCGCTGGAGTTGGCACAAAAGCTTCCCGTCAGTCCGCGGGAATTACTGGGAGTGATCGTGCAATTGGAAGCGATTCATCAGTTTGAACAAACCGAGATTACTCTGGAAGTGGTCAAAAATTTTCTGGACCTGCACGAAACACCGAATCGATTGACACTTTCACAAATCACCAATGCGGTTGCGAAAGAATTTCGTGTGACAGCAAAAGGAATTCGCTCAGAAACACGCGAACAACAATTTCTTATCCCCAGGCAGATCGGCATGTATCTTTCCAGAGAAATGATGCAGGCAAACTTTGCAGAGATTGGTCATTTTTACGGCAAACGTTCTCACAGCACTGTAATGCACGCCTGCAAAACATTACAGAAAAGAATAAAAAACAATTCCGAACTGGAATACCGTATCGTTCAACTAAAACGACAACTCCAGGGGCATCCCGGCAAACCAAAATGAATCGCAACGGAGTACAGACATTCCTGTCTGTTTAGTACGAGCATGCAATATTGAAGGCAGGCAAGACTGCCTGTGCTTCTTAAAATGTCTTCAAACAGGGTAGCCCGACCACTTTAGTGGTTGGGTGCCGTCAGGCACAAGATGCTCGCGCCATGTGCGTTCAATATCATTGAAGCTTCCAATATAAAAGAAGCCACATGGCGCGAACCTCTTGTTGCTACGCAACCCAACCGCTAAAAGCGGATGGGCTACCCAATTCTCTTAAAATATCCTGCCACTTTTGCGCAGCATTTCATTGATAAGATACTAAAATGGCTTCAATCAAATGCAATAACAGAAAGAAGAATTAATGCCGCGATTCGGTACTTTTCGCGGGAAACCGCTGTTAGCCAATCATCAGAAAAGTTGGCTGTGGGGGACGATTCCCGTTTGGGAAACTCTCCATGCAAACCGCTGGCCCGTTTATGAATTGGTTCTTGGTTCCCATGCCGATCAACCTATTCATCAGAAATGTGTTGAGCTGGCAAAGAAGCACGAAATTCCCGTTCGGCAAGAAACTTCTGCTCGCATGAAACAGCTTTGCGGAGCGAGCGATCACCAGGGAATTCTCGCGTTGATGGGCCCGTTTCCTTATGTTCGGTTGAATCAGATTCTGGATTCGACAAATAGTGGCGAGCTGATCGTGCTGCTGGATCGCCTGCAGGATCCGTTTAATGTGGGAGCAATCATTCGCAGCGCTGCCGCTTTTGGTGTGCAAGGGGTTATTCTGGGAACGCAATCTCAAGTAGGAATCACCTCTCATGTGGCACGCAGCTCGGCAGGGACAGTCAATCAGATACCGATATGCCGCGTCGAGGATTTAGAATCAACGATCAATTCCCTCAAACAGAACAGCTTTCAAATTTTAGCCGCGACACTCGCTGCAAAAAAATCCGTTGCGGAAATCCGTTCGCAAAAATCAAAGCAATATCAATCTTTTGTCATGGTAATCGGCAATGAAGCAACCGGCGTTTCACCATCGCTTATCAAACATTGCGACACGGAAATATTAATTCCGATGAAAGGAACGACAGAATCTCTGAACGCTGCCGTCGCCGCGGGAATTATTCTGTATGAACTGACCCGATGATAAATTTCACTACAAGCTCAAGTCTGTAGGTCCGCTACTGCAGACCACGATAGAGAGTTGATGCTCTATGACATGCAGCATTACAGCAATTCCTGGATGATGCCGATGTACCAGAACATCACGCTGAAGATGACAAAGATAATGAAGCCAGCCACGATGACCCAGACAAGCCAGCCGAGTGCCCCTGCAAGAGTTTCCAGGGAACGCCGCGCCTGATCTTCAAATTGTGGACCCAGCCGATGCAACATTTCCGGAACCGTTCCCGAAGTTTCGCCCACGTGGATCATTTCAATCACATCAGTGGGAAAAAGTTGCGATTCGCGAAGTGCATCGGTGACGGTTTCCCCTTGTTCTATCCAGTAAACTATCCGTGGACCTTGCTCGATAAATGCCCCGTTATTGGTCGCCCGCATCGATGCTTTAATGCTTTCATCGACAGGCATTCCGGCTTCCTGTGTCAGATGATAAGCCCAGGAAAACCGGGCGATTGCAAAGGACTGCATACAGTAACCAACCACCGGAATTTTCATCAGCATATTATCCAGATATTTCTGTCCGGCAAAAGAAGCTTTTAAGAATTTATATCCCAGGAAGATTGCAAACAGTGTCCCGAAGACAGAGCCGAGCCAAGTCAATGCCCCCGCGGTTCCGGTCAATCCCCAGCCGAGTACATCAATCGCCTGGCCTCCTTGCTGATCTGCAATCCAGCCAAGCAGCAGGATGAGTCCTGCAATGACAAAAATAGCCATGACGAACTGAAATACCGGCCAGGCAATCGCCCCGTAAAAATTCTTTCGCATTCTGATCATGTTTTCATAATGCTCAGCCAGCCCTTTAAGAATTTCGGGCAGTGAACCGGTCTGCTCCGCCACACTGACCATGCCCACCATTAAATCTGGGAAGACATCACAATCTTCCAGCGAACTGGAGATATCCGAACCCGATTCAATATCTTCCCGAATTTTATAGGTCGCACGGCGAAGTGCAGGATGCGATGCTTTTTCGCCAGCAATTTGAAACGCTTTCCGGGCAGAAACTCCGGTCTCAAGCAGTGTGCTGAGCGAACGGCAAAAAATCGCCAGAGACTTCAGCGGTAACGTGCGACTGAACATATTAAGTCCCTGGAGCAAAACAAATTTCAATAAAAAACCTGTTATTGAGCTTACCAGCAGTTCGCAGGCTGGGTCAAGACTCCAGTCTACATTGCTGACCCCAGACTACAATAGCAACGTGATCTATTCCACAACCCAGGTGTCGCCGCTGTGAAAGAGTTTTTCGAGATCGCCTTTGCCTTGTTTTTCGGTTACTTCTTTCACTTGATCGTTCACGAGTTCGTCATACGTGGGGCGATCAACGGCTCGGAAAACACCCATTGGTTCCGGGCTGTTGGGGTGTCGCATTTGGGAAAGCAAAAAGGCAAGGCTCGGATCGTCCGCTTTTTCGTCGTGGAAGAGAAGATCATCTTCTTCGATTCCTTTTCCCAGTTCGACAACTTCCGGTTGATTCAAGTGATTCAGACGAATCCCCTTGTTCTTTTCTTTGCCGAAAATCAGCGGTTTGCCATGTTCCAGATAGATGCAGTTGTCTTGCTTCTGGTCTTTTTTGGAGGCGTACTCAAACGCGCCAGAGTTAAAGACGTTGCAGTCCTGGTACACCTCGACAATTGCGGTTCCTTTATGATGAGCAGCTCGTTCCAGTACCATGCAAAGATGTTTGATATCGACATCAACCGAACGGGCAACAAAGCTCGCTCTGGCGCCCAAGGCAACAGAAATCGGGGTCAACGGGGCATCGACAGAACCGTAAGGGGAACTTTTTGTTTTCTTGCCTTCCGGGCTGGTGGGGGAATACTGCCCTTTGGTTAGGCCGTAAATTTGATTGTTAAACAGGATCACTTTCAGATCAACATTTCTGCGGATCATGTGCATGAAATGATTCCCGCCGATGGAAAGCGAATCGCCATCGCCGGTGATCACCCAAACCTGCAATTCAGGTCGAGTCACCTTCAACCCGGTTGCAATCGCGGGCGCACGTCCATGAATACTGTGCATGCCGTACGTATTCATGTAATACGGGAACCGGCTCGAACAGCCAATACCGGAAATGAATGCGAAGTTTTCTCTGGGAATGCCAAGTGTTGGCAAAATTTTCTTGATCTGCGCCAAAATCGAATAGTCTCCACATCGCGGACACCACCGTACTTCCTGGTCGCTGGCAAAATCTTTTGGTTTCAATACGGGAAGTTCAATACTTGCACTCATGGCAAACCCTATCGCCTGTTTTTTATGATGATAACTAACAATGCAATCCTATATATTTCAGGCGAGCCGGGGGTGTTAACCCCCTGGTTACTCTGCCGTCTTATTTTCAATTGCCAACAACAAATTCAATCAAATTCACCCGAGGGTTCACACCCCCGGCTCGCCTGGCCTCATACTTAATCAGCTAATGTTTTTTCGATTGCTTCTAATACTTCAGAAATGAGAAACGGTTTCCCTTTTATTTTGTTCAAGCCCTTGGCGTCAACCAGATACGTGGCTCGCAGCATGTAAAGCAGTTGCCCTGCGTTAAGTTCAGGAACTAAAACTTTCTTGTATCGTTTGAGCACATCTCCCAGGTTTTTGGGGAACGGATTCAAATAACGCAGGTGAGCCATCGCCACACTTTTACCAGCAGCTTGCGATTTCAAAACAGCGGAACGAACCGAGCCGTAGGTTCCGCCCCAACTGACAACAAGCAAATCTCCGCTGTCTGGTCCTTCAACTTCTTGTTCTGGAATATAATCGGCTATTCCTGCGACCTTGGCGGCACGGGTTGCAATCATGTGTTCGTGATTTTCAGGATCGTAACTGACATTCCCCGTTTCTTCCGCTTTTTCGAGACCGCCCACACGATGTTCCAAACCAGGTGTTCCCGGTATGGGCCACGGGCGAACCAGGCGGTCATCACGAAGGTAAGGCAAAACTTTGCCGTTCTCGCCGTTCGGTTCTTTCAAGTGGGAAAACTTAATCGGCTCTAACATTGAAATATCCGGAATGAGCCAAGGCTCTGCGCCATTGGCAATGTATCCATCGCTGAGCAGAAACACGGGCGTCATAAATTCAACGGCTAACCGCATCGCTTCGCGGGCGGCATCAAACGCATCCGCAGGAGTTGCAGCGGCGACAATCGGCATCGGCGATTCCCCGTTGCGGCCGAACATCGTCATCATTAAATCTGATTGCTCTGTCTTGGTCGGCAACCCCGTACTTGGGCCGCCACGTTGTACGTTGATGATGACCATCGGCAGTTCAATAATAATCCCCAGTCCGATTCCTTCCGACTTTAGCGCAATCCCCGGTCCACTACTGGCAGTGATGGCAAAAGAGCCGCCGAATGATGCACCAACGACAGCGGTAATCGCCGCAATTTCGTCTTCGACCTGAGCCGTTCGAATTCCAAAATTCTTGAGCTTGGACAGTTCATGCAGAATGTCGCTGGCTGGCGTAATCGGATAACCAGCGTAAAACAGTTGCTTCCCGGAAAGACTAGCCGCGGTTGCAAGACCAATCGCAACGGCTTCGTTCCCGGTAATTTTTCGATATTTTCCCGCAGGCAGTTTCGCAGGAGGGACTTTGTAATGGACGGTAAACGCTTCAGTCGAATAACCGAAATCTGAACCCGCTTTCAAGGCAGCCAGGTTGGCGTCAACAAATTCTGGGCGTTTGGCGAATTTCTCCTGAACCCATTTCTTGGTCGGTGTGGCATCTCGTTCGTACAACCAGAAAACCAGTCCCAGCGCGAAGAAGTTTTTGCAGCGATCCGCTTCTTTCTGGGAAAGCCCCAACTCGGCAACCGCATCGCGTGTCAAGCGTGTCATCGGCACTTTATGAACGCGAAATCCTGCCAGAAGAGTTTCGTCATTGAGCGGATTGCTTTCGTAACCAGCCTTGGCGATATTTGATTTATCAAAAGCATTTTCGTTGACGATTAACGTGCCACCTCGTTTGAGGTCTGCCAGATTTGTCTTCAACGCAGCAGGATTCATCGCAACAAGCGTATCAACTTCATCGCCCGGAGTAAGAATATCGTTACTCGAAAAACAAAGCTGGAACCCGCTGACCCCGCCCACTGTTCCGACAGGGGCACGAATTTCTGCAGGAAAATCGGGAAGTGTACTGACATCGTTCCCGAAAATCGCGGAAACATTCGTAAACTGCGTCCCGACCAACTGCATCCCGTCGCCACTGTCTCCACAGAAGCGAATAACAACAGAATCGATCTCTTCGGACGGCTTCACTGCACTAAGCCCGTTTGTACTTACGTCTACTGGCGACATGACCTATCTTATCCCTTGCGGCATCATTATTGTAAAGGAAGCCTCTATTAATTCAAAAAGGAGTACAGACATTCGGAGTCTGTCATGTTTGAACATCCCGTATTAAAGGCAGACAAGAATGTCTACCCTCCGTTCCGTTCAAGAAAATATTTTTGAATTAATAGAGGTTCCCTAAAATGGGGTGATAATCTAACTGCAACGCGACACAACATTGGAAGAATATCGGCTCAAAACCGGCATAACTGCGATAATCCTCCCAATTATCCTGAATTATCGCCATTCTTGCACTGACTGGTACAGATGAAAAGTGTAGGCGCGTCGATTTGGCAAAGATTATCGGGAAAGTTTTCAAAATGACTGGTGCTGAGTGATCAGGAAAGAGTCTTGCCCCTGAATTGATCCCTGCTGATTTTGTTTGACGGGAGCTTTATTTTGAATCCACCAATGGAAAGTATAGTTTTCTTGCTCTGATTTTTCGAGAGAACGGTTCGTCTCCATCGTTTTGAATGTTCGGGACACCAAGATTTTGATAGATTACTCCCTAACCTGGATAAACCGGAACCAAATAAGTTTCAGGCGAGCCGGGGGTGTTAACCCCTGGTTACTGTGATGTCACATTACCGGCAGCCAATTTGTATACGAAAAAACCAGGGTCATAACTGACCCGGCTCGCCTAAAAATATCCTGTCACTATTGTACAGAATTTTGTTGATAAGATACTAAAAGTAACTATTTAAACGGAGGGTAGACATTCTTGCCTGCCTGCAATACGGCATACTCTTACAGTACAGACACCGAATGTCTGTACTGCTTTTGAATAATTAAAGGTTGTCTTTAAGGGAACCTCATATTCTCGCAAGTGATACAAATTTCTCGAAAGGTAGAAAATTAAGATGGAAACGACAAACGGGCCACTCAATCGAAAATTACGCATGGCTTTAACCGGCGGTGGACAAGGTTCTTTTATTGGACGTGTTCACGCTACCGCAGCCGTTTTGGATAACCGAGCCGCTTTGGTTGCAGGAGCCCTTTCCTCGAACCCCGAACGCGCCAAG
>Ga0316208_1001524_pt1 | contig 21477 bp, 11 predicted proteins | sample 3monopyrite_MG_FD_204944 | JGI IMG/M metagenome (GOLD analysis project Ga0316208, IMG submission 204944) | Microbial mat bacterial communities from mineral coupon in-situ incubated in ocean water Damariscotta River, Maine, United States -... | ecosystem: Environmental > Aquatic > Marine >...
TCATTCGAGGCTCAATTATTTTAGAACGCAATGTGGAAAACTCTTTTTGAAAACAGATTATTAATTATAATCAACCCACAAAGACTTCTTCCTTTTGTTTTTCTTTCCTTCTTGGCGTCTTTGCGTGAGTTGTCTTTGCGTGAAATACTTTTTTATCAGCTTTGGCGAACTGCAATCAAGCGTGCATTGCTTTGCTCTATATGGCAGTCCCCAATCACAGACTTCGCACATGAATTCAAATTTCAGCCAAAGACCAATTACCGCCGAATGGTTACGAAAAGTAAAAGATGTTATTGAGCAACGTGTTGCGGCTCTGATGTTGGGGTTGATTCGGTTTCGGTTTTCTTCAGTCGATTGATCTGCTGGTTAATGATATCTTTTGTTTGCAATAATGGCTCTCGTACTTGAAAAGCCTTGTGTCCTTTTAGCTGCCCGATCTCTGCGGTGTATGTGGGCTGCCCTTCAACTTGAATGGTAATTCCTTTGCTGATATCGCGTTCGGTAAGAATCACATCGCCTACGTTAAGGTTGAGCAAATCGGCAGCAGTCAGGTCTGTCTGTGCCAATGTTGCGACGACCCCTACTTTTGCTGACCCAATTCCGACTTCCAACTGAGCTTGTTCTTCGGGAGTGATATCATGCTTTGTGTACGCCGACCATGTATCTGAAGATAGCTTCCCGGCTAACGGTTCGATCGTATTGAACGGGATGCACAAATTCATAATGCCTCGCATTTCTCCCATGGTAATTTCAAAGCTGATCAGCACAATCACTTCGTTTGGCGGGACAATCTGCACCAGTTGCGGGTTACTTTCAATTTGTGAAACATGCAGATCAAGCTCGCTGATATTCCGCCAGGAGTTGTCGAGGGCTTCAATCGCTAATTTGGTAATTCGTGAAACGAGCTTCAATTCAATTTCTGTTAGTGGCCTGGTCGGGAAGTGGTGAGAGGCTGCTTTACCTCCACCAAGCAAGCGATCAACAATGGGATAAATAATGGATGGATTCAGATCGAGAATAATGTGACCGTTCAGTTTTTCAGAGTACAGCAGATTAAAACAAGTTGGATTTTCAAGACTGAAAACAAATTCGCCATAAGTTAATTGATCGACACTGATCAGCTTTACTTCGATAATTGAACGCAACATTCCACTTAAAGAAGCACCGAATTCTCGCCCAAAGCCTTCGTGCATCGCCTGGAAGGCGCGCATCTGCTCTTTGCTGACACGTTCAGGGCGTTTGAAATCGTAGACACTAATTTGCCCCACCAGTTCCTGCGAACGGAAACTGGTCACTTCAGCCGGCTTTGATTGCTCAGCCGGGGAACTGTCCAACGCCGCCAGTAGCGATTCCACTTCGCCCTGGCTCAATACATCCGCCATTGCTTCATCCTGAAAAATTAGAAATTCGAAAACCTAAATCCAAAACAAATTCAATAAACTCTGTTCTCTTACTTTATCGAATTTGCCCACTTCCCTGGACGACATATTTATAGATGGTTAATTCTTTCAAACCGCATGGACCTCGGGCATGTAGTTTGTCGGTACTGATGCCAATTTCTGCTCCCAGGCCAAATTCGCCGCCATCGTTAAACCGGGTCGAAGCATTCACCATCACCGCCGAGGAATCGATCTGATTGGTGAAGCGATTCGCTGCTGCTAAATTGTTTGTGATAATCGTTTCAGTGTGTCCTGAACTCTGTTTGTTAATATGCGAAATCGCTGCTTCAATTCCATCAACCACTTTGACTGAAATTGTCAGCGACAAATATTCCTCCCCAAAATCTGCATCGGTAGCAGGAATTGCATTGGGAACAAGATCGCATGTTTGGGAACACCCACGGATTTCAACTTTCTGCTTCGTCAGTGACTCACAAAGCTGAGGCAACATTGCTTCCGCAACCGCCTGGTCGATCACTAAAGATTCGGCTGCATTACAAACACCGGGGCGATGACACTTACTGTTGATAAGAATCGCCGTTGCCATTTCAAGGTCTGCTCCTTGATGAACATAAACATGGCAGTTGCCATCAAAGTGTTTGATGACAGGCATCGTTGCTTCACGAGCGACTCGTTCAATCAGGGACTTCCCGCCACGGGGAACGGTGACGTTAATCAATTCATTCAGTTTGAGAAAATGTCCAACTGCTTCACGATCTGTCGTTTCGACCATTTGCACCGCATGCTTTGGTAACCCGGTCGCATCAAGACAATCAGCAAGTATCGAATGAAACGCATGATTGCTATGAAACGCTTCTTTGCCTCCTCGCAAAATAACTGCGTTACCACTTTTGACGCATAACGCCGCGGCATCAATAGTGACATTAGGTCGCGATTCATAAATAAAGAACACGACCCCCAAAGGAACTCGCACTTTTGATACCAGCAAACCGTTCGGACGGACGGTACTCTCGATCACTTCGCCAATCGGTTCTGGAAGAGCCGCAATTTCCTTCAACGATTTCGCAATCGCGTGCAGCCGCGTTTCATCAAGCCGCAAACGATCAATCATCGCTTCGGTTAATCCATATTCGGGTGCAGCAAGGATATCTTTTTCATTCGCCCGCAAAATTTCATCACGGCGAGATATCAAAGCCGCCGCGGTCGCATGCAGCCAATCAATTTTCTGCTGTCCGGTTGCAGATACAAGCGAACCGGTAGCCGCAGCCGCCTGGATTGCCACCTGCCTGGTGTACTGACTCAAATTTTCAATAGTCGATGTCGTCATGGCTCTCGGGAATCTTTGTAGGAAATCAATTTCCAGTTGGAATTTGGTAAGTATCGGTCAATGAGGAGATTGAGTCAACGCAGGTTTATTGCACCCTGGACTGCACGAACTGAATGAAGGGTACAGCGTTGGAGTGGCCTGATGAAAATCTACTGGACTGGGTAAGATGGGAAAAGTTATCGCTAAAAGACTGATACGACATTTTGTCAACGGCTTTGTTAAAATTCCAGCTAAGTTCTTTCGTGCTGAAAGAAAAAAAGAAAAATTGTATTCCAGATTGGTTTCGGAAAACCCTAACCCGGCGCAACCGGAACCAAACAGGAGAGAGGCGTCAGGGAAAAGCAGGTTAGGCTTTCCAGCCTGACAAATGTGGTTTCCATGAAGCTCGCCTTTTGATTGACCAGCGAACGGACCTTGTTATCTCGAAAAGTTTGTGCGTAATGATGTCAGGCTGGAAAGCCTAACCTACGATTCTTCAAAATACCCTGCCAGTTTTGCGCAGCATTTTATTGATAAGAACTTAAAGAACCACGAAAGAAACGAAAAACACGAAAAGAAAGTGACATACCCTCTCTTTATGTGGCTCTGCATTGGCTAAGTATCGCTCGAACAATTACTGTCTGATTTCATATTTATTTTTTGGCCAAAGGCCTCTTTCACCATAGCCTGGGGCAACGCCCCAGGTGAAATTGCTTGACTGCTTTTATTGGCTGAAAGCCATATTCAATGCTTTTGATTATGGCTTTGAGCCAATAGGTGGACGGCTCATTTGTTCCTGGGGCGTTGCCCCAGGCTATGATGATTATGGCCTTCAGCCAAGAAAATAGAACATCAAGGATACGACAGCTATTTTTCGAGCGTCCCTAAACCTCATTGTCTATTCTCTGCCCTCTCCGCGATCTCTGCGGTAAATGATGTTGCATGTTTGTTTGCAGCAATGCCGCGCTGGGTGAACTCCAATTGTTTACAATCCAATCGAGTAGTTCTTGTTTAATGATAAGGGACGTCTTATGCGTTTGCGTGAGTGCCTGATTGGAGAATGGAGATAAATTTTACAAAACGGTTGAATATCTTTCATTTTCAGCTCAAAAGTGCTCATTATAGCAGCTCAGGAATGTCGAAGAATTGATATGTAAAGTATCACTCCAATTATTTTTCGAGAGGGCTAGCAAGATTCGTGGAGTTTGTTATATGATACAACTCTGACGATGATATGTTGATGAGGCGAGGTTTACCTCATCTATTTAATAAGAACTTTCTCGACGGGCAAGGAGGCCGCCGTGAGTTTTGATGACATCAGTGACCCAACTTCTTCACTTCAAATTCGTTGGCTCATTCGGCGAGATATGCCAGAAGTGCTGGCAATCGAGCAGGAAAGTTTCGAGCACGCTTGGAGCGAAGAAGAATTTCTGTGCATTCTCCGGCAGCAAAACTGCATCGGGATGGTTGCAGAAATTGATCATGAAATTGTTGGCTTCATGATTTACGAACTGCATAAATCTAATTTGCACGTTCTGAACTTTGCAGTCGCCAAGCAGTATCGCCGCAAAGGAATTGGCGTTCAGATGGTTGATCGACTCATCGATAAACTCTCTCTTCAACGCCGAAAAGAAATCCTGCTTGAAGTTCGCGAGCGAAATTTATCCGCCCAGATGTTCTTCAAAGAACTTGATTTCATGGCTGTCACCGTTTTGCGAAACCATTACGATGACACCAGCGAAGATGCTTACATTATGCGGTATCAGTTGCAAAAGGCACCCGTACTTGCTCTGTTCGCCCCAAAAAATCGGATCAGCACCTATTACGATGCCTACGATGCGGACGCCGCCGATGCCGCTTAATTCTGGAATATCTACAGCCGTGCGTGGTCCGCAGGTAGCGGGCCCTGCGGTTGAATTGTTTCTGCTACATTACGGTTTTCTGGAAACTTGATACTGGTACGCGGTCGGCTTGAAGCGGGATGGATCTGGTTTCCATTTTTGAGCAAAGGCGATCACACGGCCGCTATTCTGGTCGATGCCTCCCGTTTTCGGATCAAATTTAATTTCCGAAACGACAACCATTCCCAGCGAGGGTGTTTGCTGCATGGCAAGGGCATACTCCTTTGCGGTCAACACAAAGTTCTGCGCGTCCCCGCCTTTTGCAATTTTAACCAGCACCTGGAATTCATGCTCCTTATCTTTGCAAACAATAGCATCGGTCAGTTGAGCAGGATTTTCCAAGGTTTCAAAACCTTGCTCCTTCAGAAATTTCCTTGCAATAATTTTTGCCTGATCTAATTCCGCATTTTCAAGGAACTCCGGCGAAGGTATTGGCTTGGCTGTGATTTGTTCCTGGCGACCTTGCCGATCTTTTTGAATCTGCGACAGAATCTCTTCAACAGAAGCAGGTAATTTGAGTACTCCTTCTAAGTCTAACTCTCGAGCTTTGTCCAACGCGGCCTGAGCATCATCTTTACGATTGAGTTCTGCCAACAGTAAAGAACGTTGGTATTGAAGATGCGGATCTTGCTCATCCAGGCTGGCTGCATGCTCAAGCGAATTCAAAGCGAGTTCAGTCTGCCCGATTTCGGAATAATATGAAGCCATGCGCAACCAAGGCGTTGCCGCCTGCGGAGCAACCAGGGTCGCAATTTCCCAGTTATGTAACGCTCGCAGGGCATCCCCGGTTTCAAGAAAGGCATCTGCTCGTATTACGTACAGGTCGCCCATATCAAAGTTGCTATCAGTCCCCATTGCGATCACCTGATTGCTGTCTTCAATTGCCTGCTCGTAATTTCCAAGTCGAAAATTAACTTCGCTTCGCCTGGCAATGGCTTCCCGGAATTCTGGATCAAGTTTGATCGCAGCAGTGAATGATTCAGCTGCCTGTTCATCCTGGTTTAAGTGAATATACGACAAGGCTTGTTCAAAGTGGACATCGGGCAGATAACTATATTCGGGAAAACGTGCAATGACATCCTTACGGATTTCAACCGCTCCTTCCCAATCCCCTTTTTGCTGAGCCAGTAACGCCCGGTGAGTCCCCACTAATGCCGTATCGGTCTCGGCAGCACATCCTGCCAGAGAGGCCAACAACATTACACACAAGCTATAAAGAAAATTGCGATGTATCATATCTATCCAACCAATCAGGATATTGTTGTAAGAAGGAACTTCTATTTATTCAATAATCTTCTACCGAATGGAGGGTAGACATTCTTGTCTGCCTACTGTACAGCATGCTCTTACGAAACAGACAAGAATGTCTGTGTTCCTTTTGAATAAATAGAGATTCCTAAAAGTAAAAATAATTTCGAGAGTAAAGTATAATGCCAGCATGAATCAACACGAAGGCGGCATGAGTGCAACAATGCGTTATTCAAAAACGGTATCGATTGGCCCCTGAAAGCTGGTCGGTTCAGGAACTGTTTCTCGTGGTGCCTGCTGCTGGGCAAAAAAACTGCGAGGAACCTGCCTGTTAACATCTGGAAATTGATCGTTGTAAAAATGAAGAGCTCGCTGCAATTCAGCCAAAACATCTTTTCCATCACAGGGCTGGATAAGAATTCTCTGATAATCTTCGGTGGAAATTTTATCGAGCCAATGAGCCTGCGAACTACGAAGCAGCGTCACACTTGGATAAAACTTCAAAGCCAGAGGAAGAATCGAACCAAGATAATCCTGTACTTCCTGATCAGAAAAGTTTTCCAGGTTTGCGATAATAATGCTGTCGGGAGATTGCTCGATCGCATCTTGAAGTTGGTTTAACGAACTGACACAGCTAAACGGAATTCTTGTTTTCTGAATTGCCTGATCGAATTTCTGGAACAGTTTTGTATCGTGATCCAACATAATCAAACGGGAAATTGCCGGGAGTACAGAATCAGCATGAATAGACCCAGCTTGTTCCTGATCGAAATCAGGCGGAGAGCCATCCACAACCAGTACGAGCCGATCCGTCACATCAAAAGTTTTTTTCAAAGCTGCAGTGTTCATTGAATGAGCAGAAGAGGTGACCACTTCAACCATTTTTTGCTCTGAATTGAAAATCAGATCCCGGAAATATCGAAGAAAGGCGTGGACTTTTTCTGGCTCGTAAAAGCTGAGATACCCAAAGATCATACACGTGGCGAAAGTCCACATCCCGAGCATTAAGCCAATCCCCAGGTGCATTCCCGCACCAAGAAGTAACATCCAATTTTTCGTTAAAGGCCGCCAGACAAGAAATGCAAAAGCGACTTCCCAGGCAATCGTTAAATGAGTAATAAAATCTGTTGCCCACGGGTAGTAGGCCATCCAGGTCATATCGAATGTCTGGTATTCTGAAATCGCCAGCCCCCGCCACATCGCCGTGCCATCCCACCACGTTTCTCCAAACAGTTTCCCCAGGCCGGCTGCCATGTAAATGACACAGTAATGAAACTGCATCATCCGAGTAGCGATATTCGTTGCCACTGTTGCGGTCGGCCCCCTCGATATTTTCCAGAGTCCAAGCCCCGCATAAATTTTACCTTTTGCAATTCGATACCGTTTAATCAAACGATCAACCGAAAGGTATTCGCCGCTGTTACCGATGCACAGATACAAAGTTAATATGGTCACGATTTGATCGAGACCGTAGTTGGCAAAGCGGGCGCGATAAGCATACGAAATGAGGACGATCAATGTTAAAACAGAGGTTACTCGCGTGAACAACCCGATCATAAAACAGAACGCGATCCCCAGGCTGAGGTAGTGGACTTGATACATCCACTCGGTTGGAACCCATGTCCAAAAAGAGAGAGCGTATGGCCCTTCCACGTTGGTGAAATGATCCTGGATCATCGCAGCCGAGTTGTACGATTGTGGCGCAAAGAACGCTTCCAGTTCGATGCCCCATACAAGAATCGTATAGAAGGCCATCCAGCCCACAAGACACCGTATCACGCAGAGCGCGTACGGATCGCGTGGCGTAAACCAGAATTTATTCCAGGCCTTGGCTACTTCGTTGCAGTGGCTACCGAATTCTCTGAAGAGGTGGCTGATAAGTCGGCCCATGTGAATGTTCCTAAAGGTATTTCTTGATACAAATCTTCATCAAACAGACTTCCGCCAGCTATAATCCGTTCCCTGAACGCGATCTCGTGCCTGAGAAGCGAAAGGGTCACTTGCTGCGCCTCGTGATCTTTACAGACCTGGTAGGCAAAATCACGAATCATTCTTTCGCGTCGCTCACCTTCCATCGAGGCTAGGCTTTCTGAAAGCATCAGATGGCGGTGATACAATAATCGTGGCCAAATTTTCCGATGTGGAAACTTCCCCTGCTCGGTGCTTCCATCTTCGTAAGCAACCGTGTAGATAACCGTATGCGCTCCTTCCGGGTTGGGTGCAAAAAAGTGAAACCCATTATTCTGATACAGCAATTGAACATAAGGTGAAACAGAAACCCATAATGATTGTTCCAGTTCTGAGGCTGGCGAAACAGAAACCGGGGCCGCACAAATAGCGATTAAGTGGAACATAATCGCAGCATTAAGTGCATAAAACCCAAGGCGTTTGGGCCAGCTTCTAGTAGGGGCAACCGAAGCTGGCTTATCTGCATATAAGGGAGGCAATTCGGTACTGTTCATCGTGTTGAATCCTGAAAATAATGTTCGCCCAGGCGGCTCAATAATTGTTGATTGACCATCAGGCGGCGAATGTAATTGACCCTTAGTGTCCAATTTAAGCCTGTTAAAAAAAGGAGAGAGGGCAAAACGATCCCTTTCTCCTTATTTTTGTGGCGTTATCGCAAAAACAACGCTTTTCCAATGTCAATTCGATCCAATGAACTGACAGACTTCACTTACTGGAATGCAACAACATTTCCTGCTGATGGATCGACAAAAACCAATGATCCATTTTGTTCGATGAAAGTCAACTCATAATTTTCACCAGCACGAACAATTTGTCCTTGCTCGATTGATACCATCTTCCCATCCCGAACGATCTCTACTTTAACAGTGTAGGCATAAGCATTGTTCGTTGGCAAAACAGGGGAGATGAATTTTCGGGTTTTTCCTGTCAGCGTCATCTGATGCCCATTCAAAGAAACAACCGCGTCCGCAGGAACTTGAATCGTCATGCGAGCCTGGTCATCTTTTTTCTTTGGAACAGGAGCCACTTTCTTTGGAACAGGAGCCGCTTTAGGTTGAGGCGCCGGTGCTTTCGGTGCAGCCGCTTTAGGTTGAGGCGCCGGTGCTTTCAAAGCCGGTGCAGGATGTTTCACTGCAGGTGCAGGATAATTCACAGCAGGTGCAGGATAATTCACAGCAGGTGGTCGTGAATAGACGCTGCTCGATGGCTGGTAAATAACTACTCCACCAGAAGATCCACCACTGGAACCGTGAGAGCTATGATGGTAGCCACCAGAAGAACCGCCACTGGAACCGTAAGCACTTCCGCCTGAACTATGGTAATATCCACCACTCGATCCGTGAGAGCCTCGCCTTAATGCTCGTCGGCGGAATATTCCTCCGCGACTTCCATAGCTGCCACGACTTCCATAGCTACCGCCGCTGCTCCCATGGCTACCGAAACTTCCACCACTGCTCCCATAACTCCCAGAGCTTCCACCGCTGCTCCCATAACTCCCGGAGCTTCCACCGCTGCTACCCAGGCTGCCGTGATACCTTCGACCTGCCTGCGATGAAGAACTTACAGCTACGAACATAGCCAAGGCTGCAAATCCCATCAACACCTTTACCGGTCCTCTTGATAAAACCATTCTTTGGTCTCCTTCTAGAATTATGAGCATTAAAACAACTGCGACGCAACAGGGGCGGCAAAACCACGCATTCACCTACAATCGAACAGGATACCAAGATAGAAGCTATACTAACTTGCTTATGTTTACTATCTGATTCCAAACCCAATCCGATATTTCAGCTTCAAAAATACCATAAGCAGAAACAAACACAATAGAAAATATGGGGAATATCACGATACTAGATAAAATATTACAGTATTGACCTATAGGGGATATGTAGTGAGCCAGAAGATATGGAGGAGAAAAGGCCAGAGTGACTTTTGGCTTTGACGCAATGGCCCAATGTTATTGAATCGTTCCAGGTCAGAACTGATCATTACGCGATAAATGCTCTTGCATAACGGGCCTTCAACAACACAAAAAGCAGACTCATGTTGTTGATCGCCTCTAATCTTCCCGTGAACCTGACAGGGTGAAGGAATAATAGAATGCGACAACAAGCAATGAAATGTGCAGAATGATGATGGTCCAATAAACTCTGCGATAAGCTACTTTTTCTGTTTTGTGCCGAAAGAATTGCTGGGCGAAATGGGCTCCGGGCCAACCGCCGAGTAACTCCAAGCCGTGCAACCACTTTTCTGGAATTCTTCGCTTCTCTCGACGAGCTTGAAGTTTGTCGTATCCGTTAAGCAAAAACAAGATCAGCGAGCAGACCAAAACAGAGGCGCCATACAGCCCTGCCTGCCAAAAGGGAATCCATTGGGTCCAGTATCCCAGGACCAGTATAACCGCTGCAATTAACCAGGCCAGAGAAATTCGATAGAGCCAGTCGTTCATAGTTTTTCCTGATGTTCTTCCTGATTGCAGTGATGGTTCGTGTGCCCGTTGAAGTAAATATCGCCGTTAATGGTGACCGTTTTTTCTTCCTGAAATTGCAGGGCATGATTCATTTCGGAAATCCCTGTTCCTGCAACCGGTCCAGGTGAATTCGCCCCCGCGATGATTTTCGGGGCAATGAAGGTATGAACTTCATCAATTTGCTTCAAATCAAAAAAAGAGCCGAGTACTTTCGAGCCACCTTCAACGAGTAAATTCGTCATTTTTCGAGAACCGAGTTCTTTCAGTAGAAACTCAATACAAGGCTGGCTTTGTTTGTTGGCAGGACAGCGAATGAGTTCGACTCCTGCTTGTTCCAGTTTTAGGCAGCGTTTCTCAGAACTTTCTTCCAGACAGGCAATTATTAACGGTGCTTCTGAAACGGACTGAACGAGTTTTGAATCGAGTGGTGTCGAAGCATTGGAGTCGAGGACAATTCGCGTTGCGATTCGTTCTCCCGGCGGGCGTGTTGTCAGAAGTGGATTATCTGCACGAACCGTTCCTGCCCCAACAAGAATAGCGTCCATACGTCCCCGTATTTGGTGTACAATTTTGCGAGAATCTTCGTTTGTAATCCATTGTGAGGAACCGGTACGACTGGCGATTCTTCCATCGAGTGTCATCGCCCACTTGGCATGGACGTAAGGAAGTCCGGTTATCATTAATTTTGTGAAAGGACGAATCAGTTTTTCACATTCAGCTTGCAGAAATCCGACTTCCACTTCGATGCCGGCTTCTTCAAGATGCTTGATCCCATTCCCTTTGGTATGCGGGGCAGGATCTTTGCAACCGATAACGACTTTGCGAATCCCGGCTGCAATCACCGCCTCTGCACAGGGACCAGTTTTCCCACGATGTGCACACGGTTCGAGTGTGACATACAGCGTTGAATTTTTCAGCGTTGTTTTTTTCAGCGTTGAATTTTTCAGTGTTGTGTGAAATGACGTTTCAGGATGGGCGTTGCACCGGGCAGAATTAATCGCGTTAATTTCTGCGTGAGGACCGCCATGTTTCTGGTGATATCCTTCTGCAAGAGATTGAAGCTCATCGTCTACAATGACAGCCCCTACCATCGGGTTTGGTTCAACAGACCCGACTCCCTGTCGAGCCAGTTGAATAGCCCGCTGCATAATTTCAGCGGGGTTTGAAAACTTTGTGGGCATCAATCATTCCTGTCCAGGTAACCAAAGCTTTCCTCCTGAACTTGCCTCTGTTTCTTTCTCAGGATTCCAAAGTTCGTTCGAGTCCGATTCTCCTCCCGGCGTGGCAATATTCCCGCTGCACCAGGGAGGCAGGATATTGCTCATGGCTAATAAGTTGGTGATGATTGCTTCCAGTTCGGGCATTTTTCGCAAATATTGCTGGTAGAGTTTATTGAGAAAATCGATTAAACCGGGGTCTTCGGGATCCTCCACACGAAATTGCAATTCACGCATTTCCCATTCCAGCGATTTAGTCGGCTCCTGCCCGATTCTTTCAGACCATTCCCTGGCGAGTTGCACCCGTTGGAGAGCCACATCAATCTTGAAGTCAAGTTTGGCCAGGTCGATAAAATTGTGCAATGCCTGAGGCATTCTCTCTTCTTCGATAACACCTTCTTTTTGTAAGGCGATCTCCAAAACTTGCTCAGAAAATCGTGAATGCTGAATCAACTGTGAGCGGTTGAGAAGTTGCCTTAATTGCTCATCATTTAAACTCTCAACAGGAATTCGTAGCATCTCCAGAACTTCGCAGCTGTCAAGCTGAGCATCGTCTTTAATGTCATACGGTTCATTTTTTTCGAGGCCAAGCTGTTCCCGAAGACCGTCTGCATCAAGCTGATGACTGAACTGATCAGCAAAAATATCAAAGATATTGACCGCTGCTGCAAGCGGGATGGCAAGTTCAGCATCGCCAACAGCTTCCAGCGGCGTTTTGCCATTCAACGCAGAGAAAGGAGTGTTTTGCCAAAGCTGTTTGGAAAAGTAATCCCACTTTTCATGCTCCATATCTGAGAGTTTCAGACCATAAATTTTTTCGTCAAAGTGAAAAATCTCGTCAAGTTGGTGATATTCCAACCAACCCGATTCGTATGATTCACCTGGAAGAAGGTCTTCTCCCTGTTCATTTTTAGCACAAGCCAGCTCAATTAAATCGCCTGCTGCTTCTTCCAGAAATTCTTTGGTTTGCTCATAAAACTCCTGTTCCACGCTCAGTCGGCTAATGCCTTTGTATTCTGGAGATTCAATACAGACAAACGAACCGATAAATTTTGGAATGTCACTAAAGTCGATGGGAGAGCTTAGTTTCTCTTGCAGAGGTTCCCGGTTGAGAATCTGATACTGGATGACCTCTTCGTCTTCGCCGCTTTGGCCTGGAGCTTTATTCTGCTGACGAACAAGTCGTGGCACATCATCCAGCAAACTTAACAAGCGAGAAGCAGATTCATGTTTATAATAGAGCACCTGATGAGAAACGAGGTTTAATTCGTGATCGAGCAATTGACCCAATGTTTCGCAGGCGATGGCTTGTTGTCGCTGCTTGGCTAAGCGGCCTGCCTGATGAAATGCCTTGGCGGCAGCTTCTTCGTCGCCATCCCATGCGTGGAACAGCGCGATGTTATTCCACAGGTCGGCTGATTCCGGGTGCTTTTTTGCCAGTAACGTTAAAACGGCAGCCGCTTCACGCCAGCAACCAAGCGACGAAAGCCCCAGCGATTTCTTGAAAGTGAGTTGTTCTTCCTCATTCAATAAATGATCGAGCGGTTTTAGATTATGAACACCTCGCAGTAAATAAGGGATCGATTTATCGCTGTCAAATTTGAGCAGCTGCATAATCACTTGTTCGCGATCTTCGGGGCGAACAAATCGCATTGCCAAAGCCATATGCTGCCTGCTTGCCATGTATCGCCCTTCATCAAGCAGAATGGACGAAACTCCCGCGGCAAGCGACCCGACCATTTCCGGGTGATGCTTCACTCCCTTGGTAAATGCACGGTGAATGGCAGCTCGCGCCGAATCGTAGCCTTCAATATCCAACGCAGCGGTGGCGTCAAGAATTCTTCCCAGCGGATGACCTGGGGTCTCTTTGAGTAATTCTTTAAGGGCATCTCGTGCTGCAACCGGTTCGTTCATCGAAAGTAAAACGCCGGCAAAAGAGGTGGAAATCCAGGCGCGTGCAGGCTGCTGTTGATGCAGCTTCTCCAGAATTTTCCTGGCAACTCGAGACTGACCACCTTCATGTAGTTGAAGTGCTTTGAGCATTTCGGTGGCAATATCGGCGCAACAAAATTTCAGTTTATTGCCACTTTCGCAAGGGCATAGTGAGTAGGGATCTAAGGACATAACTCCGTTTCCTGTTTACAATTGAATTAAGTTTTTATTCTTTCCCGAAACTGGGAAGTGATTTTTATTTGACCTGGGGGAATCTCTATTCATTCAAAAAGGAGCACAGGCATTATGCAGACATTAAGGAGTACAGACATTCCTGTCTGTCGTGTTTGAGCCTCCTGTAATTTGAAGGCAGACAAGAATATCTGCCCTGCGTTCAATTTTGTTTTTTTGAATGAGTAGAGGTTCCCTTATTTGAATCGTATTCACATGTGCTGTGAATCGTATCATAGCTTCGTTATAAAAACGAGGCTATGGAATGGCATACCCGTGTATAGACAATGATTTGCCGTTTGCAATCATCCAGCCTTGGCTTCAGATTACCTTTATGAAACCGATGGATTTCAGCATTTTTTGAAAATATTTGCAACTTTATCCGATTCAACCGCGTCATTGGCTATGTTCAAGCTGGGTAATTTGTGCGGACTTGGGTTACAATCGTAATTAAGTCCACTTTTCGGATGATTATTGCAACATCACTTCTGTTGATTGATTCGAGGATGATTCATGAATTTATTGAAACCTCAGACCGCTTTTTGTTTTGGATTTTCTGGCATGATCTCTCAATCGAACAATTCATTCTCTCGGCGTTTATTGCTCTGTTTCGCGATGGCTGGAATCGGCCTCTTGTCGCAAGCTAACTTGTTGCACGCCCAGCCGGCAAAAACACCTCCTGAAGAAGAGGTCAAAGAAAAAGAAAAACGGCCGGTTGATCATCTGATTTACATTCCGTATGACCGCCTGAACGAAGTGATTGATCGGCTCAAATCGAAAGTCGTTATTTCTTACGAGGAATATCTCGACCTTGTCAAAAGAGCAGGTATGCGACCGGTGGAAATTAAGCCGGCTGCTCAAGCGGTTATTTCTTCTTCAAAATACAGCGCGGTCGTGAATGGCGACGTGGTTGAAATCACCGCTCAGTACGCTTGCAAAGCGATTAAAGAAAGCTGGGCGGAACTGCCGTTGAATTTGGGGCAGGCAGCGGTCGGTGAAATTTCGGCTGATGGCAAGAAGAAAGTTCTTCTGCGAGGAACCGGCGAGGGAAGGTATTCGCTGCTGTTTGAAGCGGCTGGAGATTATCAGGTGACGCTGAAACTTCTGGTACAGATTAAACGATCTCCCGCGGGACCACGTGTTGATCTCACATTACCGCCGGTCGGGATCACGACGCTTCGCTTTACCGTCCCCAAGGCAGACCAGAAAATAACGATTACCCCCCGGCATATCGTCATCAAAAATGAAAAGCCGGTTCCTGAAAAAAACAGTGGCGTGACGGTCAGCCTGGGAGCGACGCAGAAAGTTTCTGTCACCTGGTCGCCGCGAACCAGTGACCGCCCGGAGATGGATTTGCTGAGTCGGGTCACCAATCAAATTCGCATTTCAATTCGAGATGGCCTGATTCATACTGATGCCAAATTGAGCTACAAAATTTTGCGGGGCGAAACGAATTCATTGCGAGTGGTGGTGCCGGTGGATCAACGGATTCTTGATGTCACCAGTTCCGCACGCATTCAAGCATGGACGGTAAAGAAAGAAGAGAAGCGGCAAGTGATCGAAGTGAAACTGCTGGGCGAAGCGAAAAAAGATCTCACACTGGAAATTCATACCGAGCGTTCGTTGCCGGAATCTGGTCCGATTTCGCTGGGGGGGATGAGTGTTCAAGGGGAAGTGCATGGCATTCATGCGTTGGATGTCACTCGCGAAAACGGAACACTCTCGATCACCCACGGCAAAGAATTGACGTTAGTGGTGGATCGTCAAACCGGGCTGGTTCGTACCGATTCCGGGAACGAAGAACGTTCATTTCGATATTTTTCTCCCGCATTCGATTTTGTGATTCGCACTGAACCGATCAAAGCGATTCTCGATTTGAAGCATGAGGCGTTCGTCGTGTTCCGAGAGCAACGGATCGAAGTTGTTTCGCAGATGCAGTACACGATTCGCCGCACAGGCGTGTTTAATCTCGCGATGCAATTGCCGGAAGGTTTTTCGCTCACCGGTGTGGAATGCCCGCAAATGGCAGAGTTTCAGCACGATAAAAAGAAACAGACCCTTTCCATCGTGTTGAAAGAACAATTCCAGGGAACACTTTCAGTTGTTGTGCGAGGCTATATTGTCCGTCCGAAAGAAGACCTGGCGACAGAGACATCGAAACTGCCAAACTTGCCATTGATCGCGCCGCAAGGAATCAGGCAGGAACAAGGGCGAATCGCAGCGTTCACAATTGATGCGATTGAACTTGTTGCCGAGGAAGACAAAATTGAATCGGCTCAAGCGATTCCAGTCAATACAATTCGAATGAAGTTTTCTGATACCACCATTCGAGCCGCGTGGAAGTTTCAAAGCCGTCCGGTGGTCATTCCTGTCAGTACGATTCGTCGCCCAACACGGTTGACTGCACAAACAGCAACAACAACTCGCGTTGAACCTTCCGGGGCGATTGTGGAAACGATCATCAATTATAACGTGCAATATGCGGGGATTGATCGCTTTTATATTGCGGTCCCTAAAGCAGTCAGTGAACGAATTCAAATTACAATCGCAGGGCCGGGAAATGTCCCGATTCAACAAAAAGCACCACTGGCTTCAAGCGAAAAACCGGCTGAGGCTGAGGATGAGGATGCGGAAGCGGAAGCGGAAGAAAAGGAAGAAGGAAATTCAAAGACCGATCAATGGATTATCTGGATGATTAAAACACAGCGGCCTGTCACGGGGCGTCAACAATTCAAAGTGACTTACGATTTACCGTTCCAGCAATCTGAAGAAGAACAGGAAGAAGAGGAGAGCGATAAAAAGACGCAGGAAACCGCTCAGCAGGTTTTGCTTATTCAGCCACGGGGAGCGAACAAGAAAGAAATTTCCGGGCCGGAATTGTCGCGTGCTTCCGGGGAAGTTGTTGTGCATGTTGATGCTGCGTTATCGCTGGCGGTGAATGCAGCCGGGCAAGGGGTGGAAGCGATTGATATTCGTGAATTAAAGCTGCTCGCCAAGCAAGGTCAGCAGGCGTTTCGCTATCCGTTTCAATCAGAAAGCGAACCGATTCAATTGACGCTGAATATCTCCCGTCACGAAGTGGAATCGGTTGTCAGCACGGTTGTTTCCCGATCATTAACAGAGTTCGTACTGGGAGCATCGCAAAAGTTGGCCGTTCGATCTCGCATGCGCATCAAAACAAGCCAGCGACAACGGTTGATGATTCAACTTCCCAGTAATGTGCAACCGATGCTGGTGCTTCTCAATGGGGAAACTCGCGAATTACAAAAAGGGGAAACAGAAAAGAAAACCGGCTGGGCGAATTACTTTGTGAATGTTTCTCGACCGGGAAATTCAGAACAGGAGTTCTCCATCACGTTGCAATATCTGCAACCAATTTCGCCGCTGACAAAAACAACATTGCGGGGCGGCTTGCAATTGAATACGCCTCGATTGCTCACCCCGGAAGGAGTCGCTGCGGTCGTGCAACAATCGCGGGCTGTTTTATGGTTGCCAGAAGAGTATGTGCCTGTCACGGTTGAAAAACCGTATCAACGAGTACAACGCTCCCGAGTCGCCAGCTTCATCGCGGGAATTCATGATGATTCTAATCAGATAACCGAACTGAATACGTGGATCGGCGGGGACTCGGTTGCCGGGTTCGATTTCCCGACTGATGGGAATGCCTACATCTACGAATCGCTTGGCGAAGGGACTCAACTGGAGTTGACTTACTGGTCACGCCTGTTAGCCAACGCCGCGTTGACGATCGCGCTGATGTTAATCGCGTTGGTACTGATGCGAACCACCTGGGAAAATAAAATACTGGTCGTGATTGTCGTCGGCACCGTTTTGTGTGCGATCATGCAGTTTCAACCGGAAATGGTGAAACAGGGGGTTTCTTCTGCTCAATATGGCATCGTCGCTCTGTTTTTGATCTGGGGAATTCACGCTCTGTTTCAATGTCGCCACTGCTGCACAGCGGGAAGTTGCAAGACAAAGCAATCTCCCGAGCCGGTCGAATTGAAAACCGAACCAGTTGAACAAACCGGGCAGACAGAACCCTCTGATAACGTGTTGGATATATCTGAAGATGATCAACCGAAAGAAGAATAAAACCGTAGGGTGCATCGTGACGCACCTTTTACGAGCAGGCCTCATTTGGTGCGTTTCAACGCACCCTACGACTTTTCGATCAACAGGTCTTACCCTGGAATAATACGATGCGAAACAATCATTGCAATATAGCTTTATCAGGTTGGCTGGTCATTTTTGTCCTCGCCATTGCGTCTGTTTGCCCCACGACGGCATTGTTTGCTCAGCCGGTTGCGAATGGGGAAACGAAGAGCGTCGAAGAAATTATTGATGAGCGTTACGAGCGGGTTTATGTTCCCGAAAAAGATTTGGCTGAATACTGGTCTGCGGTCAAGCCGGGGGTTTTGCTTAACAAGAAAGAATTCAACAGACTGCTGTTGCAGGCACAAAAAGCGAAGTCACTTCAACAGGGGCAGCCACGCGGGATTGTTGTTGAAAAGATTGAATATCGTGCGAAGATCAACGGGGATGTTCTCACTATCGAAGCGAAATGTACGCTTTCCAAATATGAACCGGGCTGGGCGAGACTGGTTTTGCCGATCAATAATGTTTCGATTATTCAGGCAAAACTCGGGAAAGAAACCGCCCCGCTGGGGATTGCCGGGAAACCGGCTCAGCTTGTCTTGCTGGATAATTTCACCGGCGTTAATGAATTGACCCTGACATTAACAACGCCTGTTCGCCGCGTGGGTACGGATGAAATTGCTTCGTTTTCGCTCTTTCCGAAATCGGCTGCCACGCTGATTGTTGATGTGCCGAAATCGCGCCTGCTGGAAGTAAATGGTTCTGTTTTGGAAACCGAAGCGGAACATCGCAAAAAACGACAGGTAAGAACATCAGTCGGCGGTAACTCGAACATTCAAATTCGCCTGCGTGATGCGATGGGCGAATCGCTGAATGATTCGCTTGTTTTTGCTCGAACAATGTATGCGATTGGAGTAGAACGCGACAGTGTCAACTGGCAGGCGGAATGTCAGATCGATCTGTTCGGCAAGCGATTCAATCGGCTGGAGTTTTCTGTACCGGCTGGGCTTGAAATTGCAGATGTGAAAGCTCCGGGGCTTTCCGGCTGGGATCTGGAAGATGATGCCAAGTTGAAAGATCAGACGAAAATCACCTTAACATTTCGCGAAACAATTCCTCAGCAAATTCGTGTGACGTTACTCGGTGTGCAACTGCTGGAAAAAAGTGATGACTGGGCGATCGCGCCGCTTCAATTACAGGGCGTCACTTCCAACACTGGCGGGCTGGCCGTTTCGGTTGCCCCGCAAATGCGTTTGAAACCGCTGGAAATGAAAGGCGTGCGGCCTGCGGTTCGTTATTGGAAGCCAACTGCCAAGTTTATTCAGCCGGGCAACCTGCACTTTTATGATCTCTGGGATGAAGATTTCACGTTTCGCCTTTCGACTTCGCAAACGGCTCGCGAAGTGCAGGCGGCTGTGACGAATATTCTGGATGTCGATGAAACTGAAATTTCGCTGACATCTTCCATCACGCTGCAAACCCTGTTTTCCCCCTTGTATGAATTGAATCTCGAACTGCCAGCCGAGTGGTCGCCGAAGCAGATTCGACAACAGCAGGGCGAAATCGATTGGCAGTACATTTCAAAACAAGCCGGCGTGCATCGATTACGATTGCCGTTGAAGCCGCCGTTGAAACCGGGCGAAAAAAGGACAATCCAGCTCGCTATCCGATTGAATCGCGAGAAACATTCGCAGGCAAATGCGAAGGAGACGATTATTCTGCCGGAATTGAAACTGGAAAGTGTCAACATTTTGGAAGGTTCGTTTGTCGTGCGCGCGAATCAGCGGCTTGATGTGATTCCGCACGATATCAAAGGCATGGACCCGGCTTATTTAGGAATGACCGGCGAGCGGTTTGGTTATCGGTATCAGAATTCGCATATTGCGGGGCAGTTCGATGTCGTTCGCAAGCCGATGCGGTTTAATGTAACGACGATGCAAATTGTTTCTCTCGATGAAGAAACGATTTCGCTGCGTTATCAGGTTGTGCTCGATGTTGCAGGGGGTGGCTTGCGGGAACTGACGGCTCATCTTTCTTCAAGCGAAACGATCAACGAAGAATTCCGCTCGGTCGGGGCGATGCGAATTTCTGATCAACAACGCACAAAAACAGAAGCCGAGACGACTTGGAAAATTAAATTTGATCGCTTCGTTACGGGGAAAGTGCCGCTGCTTCTTTCGGTGATTTTGCCTCGCGACAAGCAGAAAGAATTCATGGTCCCTGAACTCGTTTTCGATTCTGCACAGCTTCAACAGCAGTATCTCGCGTTTTCTGCGCGGACTGATCAGCGGTTGAATGTGAACGTAAAAAACAAAGCCGGGACAACTTTGGAGCCGATTGATCCTGCTGACTTCCCTGCGGAAAATAACGCGGGGTATATTCCCCACCGCTCGCGAATTGTGGCTGTTTATCATGCGATTAAGCCGGGAATTACGGCGGTTGTTTCTGAAAATCGTTTCGATGCCCAGGCGATTCCGACAGCCATCGGTCACGAACTTCGGCTCACTTCGTTGCTGCTGGAAAGTGGACAGTTCCAGCAACAGGCGAAATTAACATTTGCAGCCGTCGGCGTGCAGTCGATGATGGTGCGACTACCTGAAAACGCGACGCTGTGGTCAACCAGTATCGATCACATTCCCGTCACCGCCCGCAAAGTAAAAGGGGGATTTGTTGTTTCGCTTTCGGGGAATCAATCGACCAATAAGCATCGCGTGATTGAAGTGTTGTACGGTTTCGATAACGAAAGTGAAGAACTGGGAGCCTTTTCGACGCCGCTGCTTCCTTCTCCTGAGTTCGCTGTTCTCAGTGGAACGGGGGATCGGCAACCGCTGCGGATTCTCAAAACGGAATGGGAAATTCATCACGCAGCCGATTCCCAAATCGAACCGCTCGAACCGGGTGTCGAACAAATGAAAGTTACCGAAACCCCGAGTTGGCTTGCCCGGCTGGTCGAAAACATCTTGCAAACAAGCTGGCAGACGGTGTTGGTAAATCTGCTTGTCGGATTTGTGGTTCTGGCTATTCCAGCCGGCTTGATCAAATTATTCAGAAAAAGAGGCTGGGCGCTGTATCCTACAGAAACAGATAAACAGCCAAGTTGGCTCGCTGTGCTGTTGGTATTCGGTAGCATCGCCACGGTTCTCGTCTTTGCATTACTGGCAAGTGTGCAAACTGCAAGAGAAGCAGCTCCTCAAATGACTGAGCGCATACATGGACTATTGGTGCCAGAGAGTGAATCGATAACAGTGGAGCCGCATGCAGGGCATATTCATGGCGAAACTTCTGCTATGCCGGCAGCCGATGAGATTGATTCATTTAGTATCGTCAGTGAAGGAATGGAGAGGGCAGCCGGCGAAAAATTATCGAAGAAAAAGAATGTGGCTGATACCCCGTTTTCTTTGCCGGAATCGGGGGGAGAGAATAAAGGGATGAACTTGAGAGCGGGAAAGGGAGAAAGATTCAAGCCTGCGATAACGCAATCTGAGGGAAAGAATCGCGGTGGTGGACTTGGTGGTTCTGAAGAACTAAGCGAGAGGGATATAAAGAGCGAAGCCGATAGTGTTAGTGAGTTGTTTTCGGTTGACGATGCGGGCATGACGGAGTTTCAAAAGGGGACGCCTCTTTCCGCAGTAGAACTGGAAGCACTTTCCAGGAAAAGAGCAACTGCAGATGGACTGCTTTCATTACAACTGGCGATGCAGATTCC
>Ga0316208_1001528_pt1 | contig 21440 bp, 13 predicted proteins | sample 3monopyrite_MG_FD_204944 | JGI IMG/M metagenome (GOLD analysis project Ga0316208, IMG submission 204944) | Microbial mat bacterial communities from mineral coupon in-situ incubated in ocean water Damariscotta River, Maine, United States -... | ecosystem: Environmental > Aquatic > Marine >...
AACAACAGGTACAGTTCAAAATACTACCGGAGGATTATTAGGCGGTCAAGAAGGGCCTCATGGACCTAACGATACAGGAAGTGCTGGTGTAGATAATAGTGCCGCAGGATATGCCGCTTTGACTGCAATAGCTGGAGAAGACACATATAATGCTGCGGTATTAGAATTTGATTTTGTGCCTCAAAGTGACACTGTTCGTTTTAAATATGTTTTTGGTTCTGAAGAGTATCCAGAATTTGTGGATGCAGGATTTAATGATGTATTTGCTTTTTTTATATCAGGACCTGGTTTTGGAGGGACTTATAATATGGCAACAATTCCTGGAACAGGCGGAACACCAGTTACCATAGATAATGTAAACGATAATGCAAATTCTACTTACTATATAAATAATGGTGATGGGAGTCAATCGCCTCAAAATGGAAGTAACTTTTACATCCAATATGACGGTTTTACAGTGGTGATTGAAGCGGTTGCTAAGGTAGAATGTGGGGAGACCTATCATTTAAAAATTGCTATTGCTGATGTGGGTGATGGTGCTTATGATTCAGGAATATATTTAGAAGCAAATTCCTTAGCAAGTTATGCGCCAATTACAGTAAGTACATCTACAACCTTAAACCTTCCTAATAATCAAATTGCAGAAGGTTGTGAAACCGGTACAGTAACTATTTCAAGAAATATTAATACTGCTAGTGATGCACTAACAATTCCCATTTCCATTTCAGGAACAGCAACTGAAGGTGTAGATTATGCTAATATTCCTTCATCAATTACTTTTGCTGCAGGACAAACAACCACGTCTTTTAGTTTTGATGTTTTTAATGATGGTATAGCAGAAGGAAACGAAACGATTAACATTCTATTTAATCAACCTGACCCTTGTGGGAATGATAATTTTTTTACGGCTAACTTCACTATTATTGATGTTGACCCCTTAGTAATTTCAATACCTGATCAAGATGTACATTGTGCTGGAGATGAAGTAACATTAACGGCTTCTGTTACAGGGGGTGTTTCTCAATACACTTATGATTGGGTGGTTGGCGGAGACTCAAACCAATTAACGGTGTCACCATCCCAAACCACAACTTATACGCTTAATGTTACTGATGCTTGTATTACAACTCCTGCTCAAGGAACGGGAACAGTTAATGTTCCTATATATCCACCATTAACCTTAATTACAACTGAAGATACATCTGTTCTTTGTCCTAATACGCCCGTTGATTTAGCTTCTGAAGCTTCTGGAGGTGAAGGAACATATTCTTATGCTTGGACAAATAATGGTAATTTACTTAATACGTCACCAGTAATTACTGTTTCTCCTCTTGAATCAACAAGCTATAATATTAAAGTAACTGATGGATGTGGAGAAACAATTGACAAAACAATTGATTTTACTGTTTTAACACCATTATTAACGTTAACCATGAGTCCCGAACAATTAGTTTGCCCAGGAGATTCTGCAGTGATTTGGACTCAACCTAGTGGTGGATTAGGAAATTTCACATATTATTGGTTGCACTCAGCTGAGACCTCTCCATCTGTAACGGTTACCCCTCCAAATACAACAACTTATACGGTTTCGGTTGAAGATGGTTGTCATACTTATCAGGTTGAAGGTCAGACAACTGTAAAGGTAGTGAGGCCAAATGCTAGTTTTAATGTGTTGAGTAACGATCCAATGGAAGGATTACCAGTATCGTTTCAAAATACTTCTGATGGTTCAGTGGCTTGGTTATGGGATTTTGGTAATGGAGATGAGTCTGGTAGAAATTCTCCTAACACGACTTATGACACTTGGGGTTGGTATGATGTTCAACTCATTGCCATAAATGAAATTGGATGTACAGACACAACAATTAAAACTATTTATATTAAACCCGAATTTTATTTTTACGCACCAAATGCTTTTACACCAGATGGAAGTAGATTTAATAATACATATTCCATAAGTGTGATTGGTGCTAGAGACTTTGAATTTTATATTTTTAACCGTTGGGGAGAGTTGATTTACCAAACGTCTGATATTTATTTTGAATGGAATGGTAGCTATAAAGGTCGAATGGTGCCAGATGAATCTTTGGTGTACAGAACAAAAGTAACTGATCGTGAAGGGGTTGTTCATGAATATTTTGGCACAATTACAGTCCTAAAATAGTCCGTTTTAAACTTTCTTAATTATATTCGCTAAAATAAGTCAAATGCGTTTTAATTATTTACTGATATTTTTATTGGGTTTTGTGATTTTTTCTTGTGGAAATCCAAAAAAAGAAGTTAAAACTGAAGCTAAAGTTGATTTTGAATTTATTGACTCTGATTTAAGTCAATTTACGCCACAACAAATCTATAATCAACACATTATTTATACTATTCCTATCGATTATCAGTTAAATATTGATTCTTTGGTAAAATGGATTGTTACAAATCAACCCGGAGGACTAAAGTTTGAAAATTGGAAGATTCAAAATATTCAAAAAGTACATTTTGCTATTGACACGCTTGATATTATACAACCCTTTATTATAGATGATTATTGGAATAAAACTGCAACAAAACCTTATTTGTATTCCAAAGCTAATTCAAAATTAAGTCAATCCACTTTTACTCAATTGTTTTTACAATCAGGAATAAATATAGTAGATTTTAATGGTGAAAATGATTCAATTGAATTTGACAATTATGCCTATAAAATTCTAAATCACTATCCAACTAAAAATAAATTAACCGATTATGCAAATTTATTGAGCGACCTTAAAAATTCGGATATATTAATGGCATTAAATGCCACAAATTTTGATACTGTTGACTATCTCAAGTTGAGAGAAACAACTAATTTTGGTGGTTTGTTTATTGTAGAATCTTCAAATAATGACGTTACCATACAAAGTGGGGCTGACTTAGTATTTGAACAAAATTTTAATGCAAGTAACTTTAAAAATATTAACATCAACTCATCTATTGAGCAAAGTACAAAACGGATTTTAAGCTTTAAAAAATTATTAAAACAAGCTGAAACTCAAAAATCAGCAACAGCACTTCAAAAATATACCCAACTTAATTTACAGCAAAAAGCAACCGTTTTATTGTCAAATAAAAAAGATTTAATCCCAATTAAAAGCATCAAAAAACAAAATGTAAAATTATTTACAGCATCCGAGATTGATAAAATTATAGCTAAAAAAGGGACTAAGTATATCGTTTTACCAGATTCACTAACTTCAACGGAACTCAAATTATTTAAGTCAGTTAAATCAAAAAACCAATTGGTTATTTGTTTCTCAAACTCACAATTTTATGCAGACTTAAAACAATTGCCACATTTAATTTTTATTCCCCCCGTTTATTCAATTGACCAATCTATTTTAAAACAACAATTATTAGGTCAAATTTCGTTTGAAGGTGATTTTGTAAACGGCTCTGAAATCATACAAGGCATAAAAATAAAATCAACCAAATTGGCGCGAACTGCACCTGAATTTGTGGGTGTGGATTCCAAACAATTGCATAATGTAAAATACTTAATCCAAAACGCTATGAACGGGCGTGCTTTTCCTGGTTGTCAAGTTTTGGTTGCAAAAAATGGCAGTATTATTTACGACCAATATTTTGGACATCATTCTTATAAACGAGAAATTAAAGTCAAACAAAATTCAATGTATGACATTGCGTCTTTAACAAAAATAGTATCAACCACATTAATGAGTATGAAGCTTTACGAAATGGGAAAATTTAATTTATACGACAGTTTAGAAATTTATTTCCCAGATTCACTAAAAAACTATTTGAACCGCCCAAGCAACATTAGACACATAACCTTTCAAGAATTATTAACCCATAAGAGTGGTTTGCCTGCAGGATTTCCTATTTTAAAATATATGCAATATACAACAGATGAAATTCAGCGGTTTGACAAATACTATTGCGACTTTCAAGATGAATTTTATTCAACTCCTGTGGCAGAAAATTTTTATTTAGAAGATGTTTATCAAGATTCTATGTGGATTGAATTTCATAAAATATGGATTAACAAAGCAAAACCCTATAAATATTCGGATGTAAACATGAATTTAATGTATTTTTTGTTGCGGTCAATGATTGAAAATCACCCTAAAGATTTTGACTTTAATGATTCTAAAAAAGAGTTAAAAGGTAGAAACTTATATGTTGAATATTTGTACAAAACTTTTTATAAACCGTTAGAAATGACATCAACCTATTACCAACCAACCAAACATGTTTCGAAAAATAGATTGGTACCAACCGAAAATGAATCGTATTGGCGAAAACAATTGTTACAAGGTTATGTCCACGACCCAAACTCGGCTTTGCATGGTGGAATTGCAGGTAATGCCGGAATTTTTACCACAACAAATGATTTGGTAAAACTGTTACAAATGTGGCTAAATAAAGGTGTTTATGATAACAAACGGTATTTAAAAGCCGAAACCATTCAACATTTTATCCAAACGCAACCCGAATCTCACAGAGGGTTAGGTTTTAACAAACGAACACTAACCAATGCAGCCTACGCAATGGCCGATTCTGCATCAGTTAATACCTATGGACACACAGGTTTTACCGGAACATGTTTTTGGGTTGACCCCGACAATCAATTGGTGTATATATTTTTAGGTAATCGGGTACACCCAAAAGTCAATAACCGAATGTATCAATATGCCATTAGAAAAAATGTACACCAAGTTTTTTATGACGCTTTTTTAGAGTGATTTTCAACCTATTTTATTAAATTGTTTAGATTTAAAACGAATTAATCACAATAAACTCAACAAAACCCCGTTTATAACTTTACCAATCCCCCTCAAATTATTACCCTTACCCTTTTAATTTTGTAAGTTTAAATACGTTAGACAATAAACTAACCGACTAATTAAGACCAATATTATGGGTAAAATAAAGGCAATTCTATTTTTACTTTTTATAGCGCAAGCTATGTTTGTAAGTGGGCAAGTGAGCGACAAGCATAACTCAAAATATGCGCGATTTTATACGGCAGAAGATTTGTTTGAAAAACAAAAGTACAGCGCTTCTCGAAAAGAGTTTGAAACTTTTATGCTCGAAATTGAGGATAACAACCACCCTTATTACATCAAAGCTAAATATTATCGTGCCCTTAATGCCTTATTTTTATTTCATGCTGATGCCGAAATTTTATTACTCGACTTTTTAAAAGAATATCCAGAAACCATTTACCGTGAAGAAATTTATTTTGAATTGGGTAAACACTACTACCGTAAACGAAAATTTGAAAAATCCATTGATTGGTTTACAAAAATGGAAAAATACGACTTGTCTGAAGATGAAAAAGCCGAGTATTATTTTAAATTAGGATACTCATATTTTAGAGAAGAAAATCTTAAAAATGCCCGTAACGCTTTTCATGAAGTAATCAACACCGACTCAAAATATCAAGCGCCAGCCTTGTATTACTATTCGCATATTGCCTACACCGAAAAAAGTTACCAAACTGCACTGGAGGGATTTATTACATTAAATGACAATCCGGCTTTTAAAGAAACAGTACCTTATTATATTGCTCAAATATATTACCTACAAGGTAAATACGAAAAAGTGATTGATTATGCACCAGAATTGGCAGCTAAAGATAATGCAAAATATAGTTTGGGAATGTCACACTTAATTGGTGATGCATTTTACCGCACCGGAAAATATGATGAAGCCGTACCATTTTTAGAAGAATATAACCGAAAGTCTGCCACCACTCGTGATGAAGATTATCAACTTGGATATGCTTATTTTAAAAGTGGAGATTTCAATAATGCAATTCGTATGTTCGACAAAGTAGCAACTGTAAAAGATGAACTCGCTCAAGTGTCGCTATACCACATTGGAGAAGCTTATTTAAAACAAGATAATTTTTTATATGCCCGTAATGCATTTGAGTTAGCATCTAACCTATCATTTGATGCTGATGTGGAAGAAGATGCCCTTTATAATTATGCAGTTTTGTCTTATAAATTAGACTTTAACCCCTATGATGAAGCAGTAGAAGCCTTAAATCTATACCTTGAAAAATATCCAAACTCAAAACGAAACCAAGATATTTATCAGTATTTGATTAATGTTTATACCACAATGAAAAACTATAAATCGGCAATTGTGGCCATAGATAATGTCAAAAATAAAGACATTAGAATGAAATCGATTTATCAAATAATGGCGTTTAATTATGCCACCGAACAATACCAAAATGTTGAATTAAATGAAGCCATAAAAACTTTTAAATTGGTTAAAAAATACCCAATCGATCCAAGCTTAAATGCCGAATCTTATTATTGGATAGCCGAATCTTATTTTAAATTAGCCGACTATACCAATTCAATTTTATGGTACCGTAAGTTTTTAGAAGAACCAGGTAGTTATTCTTTAATCGAACACAATGATGCTTATTATAACATTGCTTATGCTTACTTTAAACAAAACGATTGGGAATCTGCCATACAATCATTTAGAACTTTTACTCAAGACCCAACTGAAACCCACAAAGAAAAAATAACTGACGCCTATTTAAGAATTGGTGATGCGTATTACAAACAAAAAATGGATGAGCAATCTATAGTCTTCTATCAAAAAGCTATCGATACCAAGGGAGGGCAAGAAGATTATGCAAAATTTCAAATGGCAAAATCGTATGGTTATTTAACACGTTATGACGACAAAGCAACCACAATGTTAGACATTGTAAATAATTATCCAAAATCTACATTTGTTGTACCTGCTTTGTATGAAGTGGCTGAAGCATTTAGGTTACAAGATAAAGATCAAAAAGCAATTCAGTATTATGAGCAATTAATTATTGATTACCCAAATCATTCTATGGTTAAAAATGCCATTTTTCAAACCGGAATGTTGCATTTTAGAAAACAACATTACGCCAAAGCCGAAAAACAATTTTTACGCATTTTAAACGCATTTAATGATGAAGCTAAGAAGAAAGAGGCGCTTGCAATGCTAAAAAGTGTTTATACCGCACTCAATCAACCAGAAAAATATACAGCATTATTAGCGGAACAAAATGTTGATTTTAATGAAAGTGAAAAAGATGAATTGTATTTTGATAATGCTTATGATTTATTTGAAGACTCGTCTTGGGTGCAAAGTATTAAAGCATTCGATAAGTATTTTGCTGAATTTCCAAAACCAACTTTTGAATTAGAAGCCTTATTTTTTAAAGGAACGGCACACGTTAATATTAGTGAAAACGACAAAGCTTATGCCGAATACGCAAAGTTACTCAACAAACCTCAAAATAGATTTACTGAAAGAGCAGCATCATTTAACGCCAAAATGGATTACGACAATCAAAATTATAGTCAAGCCGTCATTAATTATCAAAAATTATTGCAATCGGCATCTTATCCACAAAACAAATTAATTGCTAATATTGGTTTAATGCGCTCTTATACTTTACAAAAAGAATATGGCTATGCAAAACCTTATGCCGAAAGTATTTTAATTGACGAACAAGCTTTAGACAATGTTAAAACCGAATCGCATTATGCAATTGGAATGGCATTTATGGCAAATAACGAATACGATAAAGCTAAACCTCATTACGAATTTGTAACACAAAATACCAATGGAGAAATTGCCGCTGAATCTCAGTTTAATATAGCATTAATTTATCATTTACAAGAATATTATACACAATCCGAATTAGAGGTAAGGGCACTTATGAAAAACAATGCTGGTTACGATTATTGGGTAGCAAAGGCATTAATTTTACAAGCTAAAAACTCAATGGGAATTGAAGATTATGTGCAAGCTGAATACACTTTAAATTCTGTTTTAAACGGCTATTCAATTACTGATGATGGCATTATTGATGAAGCCAATGAAGTGATGCAGATTTTACTAGGATTGAAAAATAAAGAAAAAGATTTAGAAGAAGATTCTGATAATACAATCGAAATAAATGAAGGAGGTAATAATGAATAATTTAAAATTAATAGTCGCTTTAAGTTGTGTTATCTTAACGGGTAATATTGGTTTTTCTCAAGAAGAAGAGGAGCAAACTCTTATTTCAAATGCAATTAGAGAAACATCTCCATCTTACAGAATAACAGAGTCGCCAAAAGTGATTGACACGGTAATTCCAACCCCAAAATTTGAATATCCTTTACTTAATAGAAATATGAAAACATCTATTAATACTGAGAATATTGAGGCTTCAAAAATCAAAATTGTTGATAAGCTCGATAAATTATATCCGGGATATATAAAGTTAGGATTGGGAAATTACACCATGCCTTTAGGAGAATTATATTACAATTCAACCCGAAATAGACGTATGAATTATGGGATTCATGCCAATCATTTATCGTCATTTGGACGCATTAAAGGATATGCGCCATCACAATTTGACAATACAAAAGCTAAGTTGTTTGGGAATTTTTATACCAACAATTTTTTAATTGAATCTGAAGCCAATTGGCTAAATAACGGTTACCATTTTTACGGTATTCAAAATGATTCAATACCAAAAGATTCTTTAAAAAATAGGGTAGGAGGCTACCAAGCACAGGTTCATTTTTCGAACTTCACCAAAAAAGACAGCGCTAAATTATTGTATAAGATAAAGTTAGATTATAATTATTTTCATGAGTTTTTAAGAGATTCAATGCCAATTTCAACCAATGCACGCGAAAATAATTTTGGCGTTGGAACCGAATGGAAATATAAACATGAGTTAAATGTATTTTCTTTATTAGCTGATTTTAGATTTAATAATTACAAATTTGGAGAATCAGACACTAGCTTAATCGCATTTAAAAAAGATGAAAATAATCACATTTTACATTTTAGACCTACAATTTCGTCATATCGAATGAATAATAAATTAAAGGCTGAGGTAGGTTTTGATTTAAATTTTGACTTAGCCGCAAATACAGTTTTTAAACCTGTTGTGGTTGCTAATGCTAAATATTCATTATTAAACGGAATGTTTATTCCTTACATTGGTTTAGATGGAGGATTGAAACAAAATACGTTTCAGACTTTAAACAGAGGTAATCAATATATAAACTCGGCAGTAGATTTAAAAAACACCAAAGAATTTAAGTTTTATGCCGGAATAAAAGGGACACTCTCTAAAACAATGTCGTTTAATTTAAGTGTACATTCAACTAAGTTTACTGATAGGGCTCTGTATTTTAATGACACTATTTTTTCTGACCAATATAGATTTAATGTATTGTATGATGATGTTACTGTGCTAGGATTTGGTGGAAGTTTAACTTATCAAAAATCAGAAAAATTAAAAATTGATGCCATTTTACAATACAATAATTATTCTGCAGCAAATCAAAAATATGCATGGTATTTGCCAGAGTTAGAATTGACATTAAGAGGGTCTTATAATGTATATGACAAACTGTATGCTAAGTTAGATTTTAACATGCAGACGGGGCGTAAAAGTCCAAATGGAATCTTAAATCCTGACCCGTCACAAACCGAAACAGTTTTATTTGATACCGGAATTATTGCTGATGCAAATCTTCATTTAGAATACCGTTACAACAGAAGAATATCGGCATTTATTCAATTTAATAATATTGCAAATCAAAAATATAACCGTTGGTTAAATTATCCCGTTTATGGTTTTCAAGTATTGGGTGGTGTAACATTCGGATTTTAAAATAGCGAAAAAATAACCTATGGAAAGAGCAGAACAATTGGCATTTTGCAAAAATTGTAAAAACAGATTATTTGAAAGAAATCAAGGTATTATTTGTAGTATTACTAATGCAAAAGCAGATTTTATTGGCGAATGTAAAGATTATGTAGAAGATGTTTATCAAACTGAAAAATATGGAACTTCTCCTTATAAAACTAATTCTGTAGATAACAAAGCAGTAAATGGTGCAACACGGTTTGCAAACTATATTATTGATAGAATCATTATTTTTGGACTAAACATAGGTGTGATTGTTTTAATTGCACAGTATGACCCATTTTTTATTTTAAATATGGGAAAAGTAGAAGAATATCTGATTGGAGGATTGTTTTTTGTGGTTTACTATATTGTATTGGAATCTACTACACAAGCATCTATCGGAAAATTAATAGCAGGAACTAAAGTGGTTAATATGAAAGGTGAAAAGCCAAGTTTCGGTCAAATAATAGGACGGAGTTTTGCACGTTTAATCCCATTTGAAGCCTTTTCTTTTTTGGGCTCTGGTGCTATTGGTTGGCATGATACTATGACAAAAACTAGGGTAGTAAAAAAGACTGAATTTGTGAATTCTGAAAATAGTGAAGTCTTAGATGCTGATTTTGAAAATGAGTTTGCTTAAAAATTGGTTTTCGGCTAGATTAAATAAACTTATACGCTAACACCAAATACTCATTCGACTCCATTATATTTCGCTCAGGGTAAACTGCTCCTTTGGTGTTCATATCTTCACACCAAATACGCAAACATCATCTATTTGTTCAAAGTCAGATTTCCATTTAATGAATTCTTTATTTAAAATAGAATGTTGTTCTTTCATTGATTTTAATTGTAAATCAATCAATAAGTTTTTAAAAGTTTTGGACTTCAGTTTTTTTCCATTATCACCACCAAATTGATCGGCATAACCATCAGATGACAAGTAAATTGTATCACCATCAAATAATTGAATTGTATGATTAGTAAATGGCTTATAATATTCATACTTCCCAACGGGTTGTCTGTCTGCTCTAATTTCAATTAAATGATAATCATCTGAATTTAAAATGCTAACTTTAGATTCATCTTTAACTGAATCTACAAAAGCATGAGTAGAATCAATCTTTGAATTTGATCTTATAATCCATAAAGGGTTATAACCTCCTGCCCACGTTAATTCTTTAGTTGTTTTGTTCAAACAGCAAAAAGAAACGTCCATTCCATTTTTAATATTATCTCCACTTCTTGCAAATCTTTTTTCTAAATTAGCTTTAGCTGAATCTAAAATTAAGGCTGGTGAGTTCATATTTTCTTCAATAACAGCTTGGTGTAATGCATTTGAACAAAACAAACTAACCATTGCGCCAGGAACACCGTGTCCGGTACAATCTGCAGCAGTAAAAAACACTAAATTGCCATTATTTTTGGTTTCTAAATAATAAAAATCGCCACTTACAATGTCTTTAGGTAAAAAGAATACAAATGAGTTTGACAACACTGTTTTAATTTGTTCTTTGGTTGGTAAAATGGCATTTTGAAGACGTTGAGCATAAGTAATTGATGCCATTACCTCTTCATTCTTCAATTCAATAATTTGTTTTTGAACTGTAATTTCGTCAAATGACTTATTTAAAGCAATTTGTGCTTCTTTTCTTAAAGTAATCTCTTTTTTCATTTTACGATTATAGTAAAAAAATGTCCCAAAAATCAGAATTGCTATACCGGCCGAAATTCCAGCAACAGTCCAAACTTTAGTCATGTTAACGCCATAATCATACTGAACAGACACCTAATTTTGTATAATATCACTTTTTTCTTGTTGGGTTAATGTATTTATTCCTTTTTGAAGTATTGAAACAAATTCAGGATTACCTTTGGCAATTCCCATTTTCACTTCCAATTTTGGATAACGTGTAGGGGCAGCAATCTTTAAATTTTCAGAACCATTATAATTCAAATAATGACTAACAACAGCAAGATTTACAACAGTTGCTTCAACTTCTCCTGTTGAAACAGCTAACAAACATTCTTCTGTTCCAGATTTATACACAAAATCCATGTCAATTTGCTCTTGCTCTAATAAGCCTGTCATGTAGTAATTTTTTGGCGCAGCAACTTTGTTTCCATCTAAATAATCTAAACTACCTATAAATTCACCATCTTTTCTTGAAACAATAACAAACGGATAAGATGAATATGTTTCTGTAAAGTCTAAAAATGTGTTTCTCTCTTCATTTTGTGCCAATGCTGGCAATAATAAAACTTTCTGGTCTTTTATTAATTGAATGGATTCACTCCATTGTTTTATTCCAGAATATGGTTTAAATTCAATCCCTATGCGGGGACCAATAAGTTCTAAGTAACCAGATGAAATACCACTAAATTTTCCGTTATCATCAATAAAACCAATTGGTTTCCATTCGGGATCATAGCCATGATAAACAATGGGGTGAGCATCAATCCAAGCTTGTTCTTGAGGTGTAAATTGAATATTTACCTGTTGAGCACTTGAATTGATACCTATAATAAGGGTCAATATGATGAGTATATTTTTTAGTAATCTGTTTATCTGTGAGGTAAAAGTAATTAAATTGAGACTTAATAAACTACGGTATTTACCTTATTTTCAAAAAATTATCTTTCCATTTACCCATTCACCATCTAAATTCGCATTATATTTTCTGTAAAAATTGAGGGCTGGTTCATTCCAGTCTAGTACTTGCCATTCAAAACGCCCAACTTTTCTGTTTTTAGAAATTTGTAACACTTCATCAAACAATAATTTGCCTATTCCAGCACCACGCATTGATTCTGTCACTAAAAAATCTTCTAAGTATAAACACTTGCCTTTCCAAGTTGAGTAAGAGGTATAAAACAAGGCAAAACCAACTACTTGATTGTCTTTTTCGGCAACTATACAGTCAAAAACTTTTTGATCACCAAAACCATCTTCTGTTAATTGCTCAACGGTACAAGTATGTTCTTTTTCAGCCTTTTCGTAAATAGCCAATTCTCTGATTAAACTGTGAACAGACGCCATATCTTTTGGAGTTGCTGTTCTAATTTTGATATTTTGCATATTGTAAATTTAAGATTCTTTCTGATTTTAACTCGATTTGTGTTACTTTTTTATAATTAGCCATTACCTTACTGAATCAAAACTATTAAACAAGATGAAATCAATACTACTTATTACTTTACTTGCTATTTTAACTATTGGAAATTCCCAGTCTAAATTAGCCTCATTATCCATTCACATAACCGACTATTCTAAAAAAGCATTACAAGGTGAACAGGTTTTATTTGTGAATCAAGTATCTAAAAAAACATTCAAGGGTATTAGTGATGTGCATGGAAACATGAAAGTCAACTTACCAGTTGGGAAATATGATATTAAACTGAAAAGTATAGGTGACTCACAAGATTATTCGACTTTTGAAGTGCCAAAAATAGGTGAAAATCAAATGTATGGTGAAATGAAAATGGAAATTATGATTAGTGTTCCAAAGTTTTTTACACTTAACAATCTTCATTTTGCAAGCGGTCAAGCTACCATTTTAAAGTCGTCTTATAAAGAATTAGCCGAATTGGTTGAATATTTACAATTAAAGCCAAGTGTACGCATTCAAATTGCTGGACATACTGATAGTGATGGAGACGATTCTTTAAATATGGAATTATCCCAAAAAAGAGCAAATGCTGTACGTGATTATTTAATCAAAAAAGGCATAAAAGCAAGTCGATTATATGCAAAAGGGTATGGAGAAACCAAACCAATTGCCGATAATTCAACATCAAAAGGTAAAGCTCAAAATAGACGAACTGAAATTAAGATTTTATAAACTTAATAAAATTGAATTTCTTAGGTCGTACTCAGCTTATAAACTTAAACCGACCAAGTTGTACCTTCACGACTATCCTTTATTGTTATTCCTGCCTCTGAAACTTTATCTCTAATTAAGTCTGATGTTGCCCAATCTTTATTGTCGCGAGCATTTTTACGCAACTCAATAATAATTTGCATCATTGCATCAAGTTTTGTATCATCTGCTGTATTTTCAAACTGTAGTCCTAAAACATCAAACACCATAGCTGTCATCACTTGCAATAAATTATCTAAATCTGATTTTGAAATGCTTGCGTTGCCATCTTTAATATTGTTGATATATTTAACGGCTTCAAACAATTTAGCAATTAAAACTGGGGTATTAAAATCGTCATTCATTGCTTGATAAAACGAATCAATCAATACATCTACTTTTTCTGTACTTTGTTTTGAAGGATTTAAACTTACTAAATCTTTTATCGCATTCATTAATTTATTATACCCCTTTTCTGATGCCGTTAATGCATCAGATGAAAAGTCTAACATAGAGCGGTAATGGGCTTGCATCATAAAAAACCGAACTACCATTGGAGAATATGCTTTTTCTAATAAATCATTTTTTCCAGAAAATAATTCTTCAGGTAATAAAGTATTTCCAGTAGATTTACTCATTTTTTTACCATTTAAAGTTAACATATTGGTATGCATCCAATATTTTACTGGTTTTTCGCCAGTGCAAGCATTCCCTTGTGCTATTTCACATTCGTGATGTGGAAATTTTAAGTCCATTCCTCCACCGTGAATATCAAATCGATTACCTAAATATTTTGTTGACATTGCAGTACATTCTAGGTGCCAACCTGGAAAACCATCACTCCAAGGAGACGGCCAACGTTGAATATGATAAGATGATGCTTTTTTCCACAATGCAAAATCAAGCGGACTTCTTTTTTCAGACTGTCCGTCTAAATCTCTTGTTCCTGAAATTAAATCTTCTATTTTACGCCCAGACAATTCGCCATAACTTTCATTTTGACTATATTTTTCAACATCAAAATAAACCGACCCATTACTCTCATAAGCCAAACCTTTGTCTAAAATTGTTTTTATCAGCTCAATTTGCTCAATAATGTGACCGGTTGCTGTTGGTTCTATACTGGGTGGTTTTGCATTAAATTCTTTTAAAACATCATGAAAACCTAAAGTGTATTTTTGAACAATTTCCATTGGTTCCAACTGTTCTAATCTCGCTTTTTTTGAAATTTTATCTTCTCCCTCATCTGCATCATTTTCTAAATGACCAGCATCAGTAATATTCCTAACATATCTTACTTTGTAACCTAAAAAGGTTAAGTAACGGTAAATCATGTCAAATGAAATAAAGGTCCGACAGTTTCCTAAATGAACATCACTATAAACGGTTGGTCCACAAACATACATTCCAACTAAATTTTTGTTAATTGGATTAAACGCTTCTTTTTTTGAGCTAAGTGTGTTATATAAATGTAATTTACCTTCCATTTTAATGTTATTTTCCCCAAAAATATAAAAGCTAATGCAATTTTAGACTTCTTTTCTGCTAAATATTTGTATTTTTAACCGTTATGTTAAAATTAATTTATTCTTTTTTACTGTTTTTAGTTTCTACAACTGCCTTTTCTATTGAGGCAAATATTGTGCTAAATGAATCTACACTTGGTAAATCTATTAGTAATCAAGCAATTATTTGTGAAGATAAAGATGGAATAATTACAATAGATGATTTATTATTGTCAAACAGTTCAAGTGGTGACTTTGAATTTTTAAATCATGAAGTTGGCAATATGGATTTTACGTCATCTACTTTTTGGTTAAAATTTCATTTAATTAACAACACAAAATTTCAAGATTTTATTTTAGAAACTGCTCGACCAATAACAAATTTTGTTGAATTTTATGAAGTCAGTCATGGTGAAATTAGTCGATATTATATAAATGGAGATGGGTCTGAATTTAGCAAAAAACCAATACACCACCGAAAAGTATTATTTCCCATTCATTTATTAACCAATGAGGAGGTTGATATCTATATCAAATTAAAAAGTGATGGAGAAGTGCTAACCTTACCGCTAATCATTAGAGATAAGGACACTTTTTGGGTATATGATTCAGGGATTCAGTTTTTTAATGGGATTTATTACGGTATTTTAATCTTAATTGTAGTGATTTATTTCTTTTTCTTTTTGTTTTTAAAAGATGAATCGTTTTTGTATTATATTACTTACGTAGCTGCCATATTTTTATTACAATTTTCATTAGATGGCTATAGTTTTCAATATTTCTTTAGTGGAAGTCCATTTTTAGCCAATCATTTTATTTTATTTTCGGCTGCAATTACACTTTTTGTTTTACTTCAATATGCAAAAGTTTACCTTAATTTAAAAGAAAAACTGCCTTTCTACAATAAAATTTACTCTTCTTTTCAAGTAATTATTGCTATTTTAGGGTTAATGTCATTTATACCTGGTGCTATTTATGAATCAATGTATCCGTTGATTAACGGAGTAAGTTTATTAGGAGTGCTCTTGATTTTATATACTATTTACCATTTTAAAACAAAAGGAATTATAATTTGCGGCTATTTTACAGGAGCTTTCACTGTATTTATTGTTGGGGCTGTTATTTTTATACTCGGTAATTTTAATGTGATATTTGATCCTATTGTATCTCAAAACGCTCTCAAATTAAGTTCTGCTTTAGAGGTAATTATATTAAGTGTATCTATGGCGACTAAGTATCGCGATATGCAACATGCAAAAGAAAAAATTCAGGCTGAGTCTTTAAATAACCTTGAAGAAAAAAATGCGTTGATGGACAATATGAATCATCAATTAGAAACCCAAGTTAAAGAACGAACTTTAGCATTAAGGACACAAAAAGAAGAATTAGAAGAAAAAAATGATGAAATTGTGAGTAGTATTAAATATGCACTTAGAATTCAGCAAGCTATTTTACCATCTACAGAGCAAGTAAATAATATTTTAAAAGAATCATTTATATTTTATAAACCTAAAGACGTTGTAAGTGGAGATTTTTATATTGTTGAAGAAACAACTTCATCACAGTCAGGTAATAAATTAGCTTTATTTGGCGCTGTTGATTGTACAGGACATGGTGTACCAGGTGCGTTTATGAGTATTGTAGGTAACAGCTTTTTACGTCAAAGCATTCATGAAGAACAAGTAAATTCTACAGGTGAAGCACTTGAGTTTTTAAATGAAGGCGTTTGCAAGACTTTAAGGCAAGACTTTAATGAATCTACAGTGAGAGACGGAATGGATATTGCGCTATGCGCCTTAGACTATGCCAACAATATACTTTATTTTTCGGGTGCTAAAAACCCATTGTTTGTAATAAGAAATGAACGCTTACCTGAAGTTGAAATCACCAAAAGAAATCCGGTTGTAAATGAAGATGAAACTTTGTTTTTAAATGAAATAAAAGGAGATAAACATCCAATAGGGGCTTATGTTGGCGAAAGTTTAAAGCCGTTTACAACCCACACCATAAAAGTTAAAAAAGGGGACATGATTTATGTGTTTTCGGATGGATTTCCTGATCAATTTGGTGGGCCAAAAGGCAAAAAATATAATTCTAAACACTTTAAAACCTTTTTAATGCGCATTAGCCAATTACCTGTTGACGAACAACACCAGTTAATTGAAAAAGAGTTTACCGAATGGCGCGGAGATCTAGAACAAGTTGATGATTTATGTATTGTTGGCGTGAGAATTTGATGTGAATATTTTTTTATAATACCCCAATTTCTGTACCAACCTGCATATAATACTTCCACCTATAGTAATTAATAATATACACATTACTGAAGTAAAATCGCATAATTTTGTCGTAAGGATATCCGGCTTTTGCCATATTCATAGCACCTTCTTGACATAGCCCAACCCCATGTCCAAAACCATGTCCGTTTAAAACCACATAGTCGCCATCTAAATATACATCAAACCAAGTAGATTTAAGTTTAAATTTAGTACGTAAATCGCGCAGAGGAATACCTAATTGGGGGATTTGATAAAAGGCTTTGCGGTGGGTTTGTTTAAATGAATATAAAAGTGGCCCATAAACAGAATCTTTTACCGGATAACCAAAATGATTAATAAGATAGTTTTCCCAACTTGAGCGTTTAATTTTTTTAGTCCAATTGGCTTGTCGGGTATGAATACAAAAAGTGTCCTTTACACTTCTGCAATACGGTACAGGATTATTCCAAACAAAATCAGATTCGGAAGTTTGCCCTCCACAATTGGCAAAGAAAAAGCCATAGGCCAATTTAAAATTTTGGTCAATCATCACTATCGACTTTGTGGCTTTAACGCCCTCCTCAATTTTAGGTGTATAGGTCAACATTTTATGATAAGCTTGGCAGTGAACACGATCACAAAGACTAAATCCTTCTTTTTTATGTTTACTCAAATGCCCTAAAACATAAGTTCGGCTTAAAACAGCCTGAACTTTATAATATTCAATATGCCGACCTCCTCCGCCTTCACTTTCAATCACACCTCCTAAATAATTTTCCATTTCGACTTGGTTAATCATTTTGATTTTAGATGTGCCCTCAGCAACAATTAAGAGGTCATTTTTGTATTTACGTTCCTTTTTTTTAGTAGGTTTTAATATTTGAATTCTAAAACTGTGGTTGGGTTTTGTTTCGGAAATTCTAATGGTATCAAAACTCCCTAAAACTCTAACACCTTGTATCAGTTGTAATTTTTCTCCTTTGCGTTTTATCTCTACCGATTCGGTGGGTAAAATAGTGTGTTGTTTTAAACTGTCGCCATACACATTATACGACCCATTGTGGTACGAAATTAAAATATCAGTTGTCGAATAGGCGCGCATAATACCAATATTAACTTCTTGAGCCAATCCTTGACTTAATACAGTTACAAATAATATGAGGATTAAATTACGCATTTAAGTTTTTAATCAATAAGTCAGCTACTTTTTTTGATGCTCCGCCACCGCCCAGTTTATGTTCTAATACTTGATATGATTTTTCCATTTTCAATCGTCCTTCTGATTGATGAATTTCAATTTTTTTTAGCTCGTTTATAATCTTGTTTGGTGTTAAATCGTGTTGTATTAATTCAGTTACAACCAATTCGTCTAAAATAAGGTTTACAAGCGAAATATATTTTATTTTAACAACGCGTTTACCTATGGCATAAGAAATAGGGTTGGCTTTATAACAAACCACTTGCGGAACATGAAACAAAGCTGTTTCTAACGTAGCAGTTCCGGACGTAACAATGGCTAAATTTGAATGATTTAATAAATCGTAAGTTTGATTTTCTAAAATTTGAACTTGAGTACCTTGAGCTACATCTTGATAAAATGCTACCGACTTATTGGGCGCACCTGCAATAACTAATTGGTGATTTGGAAATGCTTTTGCTGCCTCAAGCATGATGGGTAGTTTTACTTTAATCTCTTGATTTCTACTGCCTGGTAAAATTGCTAAAATAGGTTTATCTTTAAGTTTATTTTTTTCTAAAAAGTTAGACCTTGATAATGCTGTTTTTTGAAAGTCAGAAATAGCATCAACCAACGGATGACCAACATAATTGACATCAACATTAAACTTTTTATAAAATGCCTTTTCAAAAGGTAAAATACAATACATTTGGTCCACCACTTTTTTAATTTTATGGACTCTGTTTTGTTTCCATGCCCAAATTTGAGGAGAAATATAATAATGAATTTTAATTCCTTTTTCGTGAGCAAATTCAGCAATTCTTAAATTAAATCCTGGATAATCGATCAAAATGAGTGCATCAGGGTTGAAATCAAGGATGTCTTGCTTACAAAACTTCATGTTTTTAGCAATGGTTCTGATATTCATAATCACCTCAACAAATCCCATAAATGCCAAGTCTTTAATATGTTTTACTAAAGTTCCGCCCACACTTTTCATATTGTCACCACCCCAAAAGCGAAATTCAGCATCATTATCTTTTTCAATAATGGCTTTCATCAAATTACTGGCATGTAAATCTCCTGATGCTTCTCCGGCTATAATATAATACTTCAATATGTTAGATTTATCCTAAACACACAAATTTAGAACTTATTATTGACCAAAAAAGGGAATATAGATTCATATTTTAACATTAAACTGTGAATACAAGGTTCATTTGACTTACAAACTATGGCATAACGATTGTAACTTTGTAGTTATGCATAAAATAGTTGTAGTTATAGTATTGTTAATGGGCTTAAATGCTTTTGGTCAGGATAAAAAAATTGACAAATTAGAAGTGTTGTATTCACAACAGCACTACACAAAAGTTTTAAGAAAGTCGAATGCGCTTTTAGCAAATCCAGAATATGATTATAGTGGCATGCCAAGTTTTTACAAATCGTTAGCTTTATTTCGGTTGTCAGAAGATGAAATTTGGTTTAAACGACACAAAAAGTCTGTTGTTGAAGCGATTGATTTATACCGCAATTTTTTAGAGTTTAAAGATGTTGAGCATTACATTAAATCTCATTATGTTGAAATATCAGACTTAAAAAATCATTTGTCAGATTTAGAAAAAAGTTTATTAAAATGGGGTTACAAAAAAGAATCTAAGCTCACAAAAATATTCATAAATAAGGAGCTTAAACAAATAAAGGGTTATTATAATCCTGCATCAGAGAATGAGAATATTGAGAAAGAAGACAAGGAAACCGTTAGTACCTCATCAAATTCATTAAGACACCAAATTATTGCTTATGCTAAAACATTTATTGGTGTTAAATATGTTTGGGCTGGTAGTGATCCATCAGGATTTGATTGTTCGGGATACACATCTTATGTATTAAAAAAATTCAATATTCTTATTACCAGAACAGCATCAGGGCAAATGCAAGGGGCATCAAAAATTAAACTTTCTAACGCCTTTATGGGAGATTTAGTATTTTTTGGGCACAGTGGTAACATTACTCATGTTGGATTAGTGGTGTCTGAAAAGGGGCAAGACTTAAGTATGATTCACGCTTCAACAAGCAAAGGAATAATCATTACCAATGTTGATAAATCCACCTATTGGAAACCTAAATTAAAAGGTGCAGGTAAGGTAGTTTAATCTTATTTATCTCAATATTTTTCGGACAAAAGCAACTGTAAAATACGACATCATAAATAAGCCTACAAAACCTTCAATACTTGAAATAATTCGAATGACTCCCCAAGGAGAATAATCACCATAACCAATTGTTAAAAATGTAATTGCCGAGTGGTAAAAAGACAAACTCAACTCGGTCATTTGTTCAGGAGGATCAAATCCAGGTTTTAAATCTCCATGACCGGTATGAATCATTAATAAATAAAGTAAACTAAACAGCACATAAATAACAAACATACTTACCAAAACTCTAAAAGGTTTAGTGGCATATTTTCCCATTTTATCAAACAATAATTGTTCACCCCATTTGGCTGGATAAGCCCAAATTATTGTTAGTCCACCTTCTTTTAAACGTTCAGAATGCAAGTACCTGAGTTCATTTCTTTTAAATTTGACATAAGCTTCATCTTCATCTTCATATTGCCCAGAAGCTCTAAAGTTTTCTTTTAAAATTCTATATTGTTCAGCCTTTTCAAAAACAGTAGCGTTTTGAGACTCAATTAATTTTTCTACACCGTTATTTCGCCAATCTAAAATAATTTTACCTAAGTTTCTTAGCCCTTTAATGTTTAAAATTTTAATTTCAACTTTTGAAAACCCTTTGTTAAAATCAATAATGTCTCGTACAACTGTGTCAGACAAATCAACAACATTACATTTGTCTATTCTTAAGTCTAGGTAGTTGTTGAGGTGACAAGACTTAAAAGAAATTTCGTTTAGATTCGCTTTAAAAAAAGACAAATTCCCT
>Ga0316208_1001529_pt1 | contig 21435 bp, 5 predicted proteins | sample 3monopyrite_MG_FD_204944 | JGI IMG/M metagenome (GOLD analysis project Ga0316208, IMG submission 204944) | Microbial mat bacterial communities from mineral coupon in-situ incubated in ocean water Damariscotta River, Maine, United States -... | ecosystem: Environmental > Aquatic > Marine > Coastal...
TAGAGAATATATCGGATAATTCAAGCATTCTATTAACAATCCATTGTCGTCGGTGTTCAAATGAGGTCTTTGTGGGTTTGTCATAGCCTGCTAAAAAAGCTCGTCTGACACAACGCGTGATGACGTGATAATACGGTGTATCATCAATTGAAATAAGCTGGCTCCTTGCTGTTGTCATGTTTGTTCCACTAAAATCACTTATGGTACAGAATTTTGTTGCTGAAAACTATGGCAAAATTCCTTTTCTTTGTAGGAATTTTGCCATAGTGCATCATATTAGTTCAATTAACCTCGGTACAGTTTTGTGTTGGCTTATTTTGAAACCGTAAAGCTGTCTGAGATCCTCGATCTTAAACAAAATCTAGAAAAATACATTTTATTCGAAACCAAGACACTCACCGAGTTTTTTACTGTTTCAAAATAAGCCAACACAAAACGTTAAACACTGACTAGTTTTATTGAAAAAACAATACTCATTTATTCAAACGTGCCAAGTTAGTTGACGCCAAAGCGGCCATGTTAATTGTTGCCTAATATTCGTATCATCCTTGATACTCACCCTCGTCCATGAGGGCTTGCATGAAAATACATTCCAGATGTATTTTTCCCGCATTCGCGAGGATGACAATATACGGCTTTTTAAGCCTTAACTTAGTGCCATTGGGGTAAAACCCACCTTACAAAAGATTAAAAGTACCATTTGGAAATAATTTAGCAGTATAATGTTGACATAATGTCAAATACTTTCAAACAAGAAATAACTGTCCTGTTAAAAAACCTCAAAGAAGGTGATAAAAGCAAGCAAGATGAAATAGTGAAGATTCTGTATCAGGAGCTTCATAAAATTGCGACCAATCTTATCAATAAAGAAAACAACAATATCACTTATCAAGCAACAGAATTGGTTAATGAGGCTTATATCAAGTTGTTTGATAGCAATAAACTCAATTGGCAAGACAGGCAGCATTTTTTGTCCTCAGCGGTGATTGTTATGCGCCGGTTTTTGGTTGATCACGCACGTAAAAAATCAGCTCAAAGACGAATTCCTAATGATGTTCAATACACATTTAATGATGTGTTAGAAGTCACTGACTCTCAAGAAATTGATATTATTAAACTGGATGATGCACTAACTGAACTAGAAAAACTCGATCCGAAACAGGCTAAGATTGTAGGGCTGCGGTTTTTTGTGGGTTTAACGGATAAGGAAATAGCAGAACTGTATGAAGTTTCAAGAGCCAGCATCAATTTAGAATGGCAAATGGCAAAACTGTGGTTGCTCCAACAAATGCAGGCATAATCTATGTCTATTTCAGCAGAAAAATACCAAAAAATTAAGCAAATATTGGCTCAAATTCTCTCAGTAAATAAAGAAAAGCAACAACAATTGCTGGATGAATTATGCAAAAAAGATGAAGAGTTAAAAATAGCCGTTGAAAAATTGTTACAGTTTAATGGCACTAAAAACAGTAGTTTAATGGAAGTACCAGCCATTTTGAGTCAACTATCTGAGTTGGATATAGAAACGAGGGAGCAAGAGACACCAACGCAAATCAAACACTATAAAATACTTAAAAAAATAGGTTCTGGCGGTATGGGTGATGTTTATTTGGCCTTGCAAAGTTATCCTGCAGAACGCCAAGTTGCTATCAAAGTCCTCAAACATTTGCCCAATCAACAACGCTTGTTTGAAGAAACACAAATTCTGGCGAAGTTAAATCATCCCAATATTGCTACCCTCCACGAAGTGGATACTACTGAGGATGGGCAGTTATTTATTGTTATGGAGTTGATTGAAGGTGATGACATTTTCCAATGGTGTGAAGCACATCAGTATGACTTGAAGCAAAGAGTTAAGCTGTTTCAGCAGTTATGTACTGGTATAAGTTATGCGCATGAAAAAGGCATCATTCATTGTGATATCAAGCCATTCAACGTGCAAGTCACACAAATCAATAATGAACCTGTGGTTAAAATAATAGATTTTGGTATTTCTCAGTACGAAAACAAACAAGCAAAAGCGGATGAAATTTCAGGAACACCCGCTTATTTGGCTCCTGAGGTTCTACATAATAGAGACACGGGCATCACTGACACTCGCAGAGATGTCTATGCGCTAGGCGTATTGTTGGGTAAAATATTGCCGCTGAATAAACCGCAAGATTTGAAAGCCATCATTAAAAAAGCCAGTAACCATGATAAATCTGAAAGATACGCAACGGCAGCCAGTTTGAATGATGATTTGCAGAGGTATTTGGACAAAAGAATTGTTAAAGCAAGAACAAGAACCACGATTTATGTTATCTCTCGTTTTGTGCAAAGAAATTTGCCATTGGTTATTTTTAGTTTTGTTTTGGTCATATCATTGATTGCTGGTTTTATTGCACAATCAATTCAAGCAAAAAAGGCAGAATTTCAAGCAGAAATAGCCATAAAACAAAGTGAAAAAGCCAAACAAGCACAAAATGAAGCGGAAGAACTAACTGGTTTTTTGGTGGATTTGTTTAATTTGTCCAATCCTGAACGTGCCAATAACACAATCATAAGCACCAATGAACTCATAGATAAAGCCAATGATAAGCTGCTGGCCATTGAAGAACCGACAATGTCTGATGCGCGTTTTATGCACACCATAGGTTCTATTTATACACGAATGGATAAGCTTGAGAAAGCTCAGATTATTATTGAAAAATCATTGTCAATTAAACAAGCTAAGCTCGATGTTAATGATGATGAAATTATATCGAGTATTACTCAATTAGGTTTAATACACAGGCGGCTTAAAAATAATGACTTGGCAGAAGAATACTTAAATAAGGCCATTGAACTCCATGAAAGTAAAGACATACCCAACCTTGATCAACTGGCTTATACGCATAACCATTTGGGCAATTTATATTGGCAGGATGAAAATATTGAAGCTTCAATCAAACACCACAATAAAGCACTAGAAATAAGAAATAAAATGGGTGAAAAGAAACTGTTAGCCGATTCTTACAATAATTTGGGTGCCATTTATAAAAAGAGCAAACAATGGGAATTTAGCAAACAGAATTTAGACAAAGCATTAAAACTGTACCGAGAAGTCTATGATGAAAACCATCCTTATATTGCTTTTGCCTTGAATAACTTGGCCAATGTTGAAGAACACCGATTTAATTGGGAAACAGCAGAAAACCTCTATAAAAGCACTTATTTAAAATTAAGTGCTCTTTATGGAGAGTCTCATCAAAATACCCTGATATCACAAATAAATTTGGCTATTTTTTATTCAAAGAGGATGCGATATAAAGAATCAAATGCATTACGAAAAAAAGCCATAGCAATCTATCAGCAAAAAGGTGCTCATGAGCAGGTCGCCAAACAATACAATCGAATGGCTGGTAACTTCAATCATCTGGACGATTTTGAGAATGCCAAGAAACACTATTATAAAGCTTTATTGGCTCTCAAAGAGGTAAAGATTAAGGATGTATTTTTGAAGGCTAAACTAAATATTGATCATGCAGACTTGTTGATAAAGCATGGAGAATTTGAATTAGCAAAAAATATCCTCAATCACAGTCTAATCAAGCTAGAACCTCACCCCAATAAAAAATATTTTTTTCGCTTGCTCGCTGTTAACCTATTGGCAAACATTTATTTTAAAGAACAACAATTATCAAAAGCTTCTGAGCTCTATCAGAAAGTGATTCAACTGAGTGATGAAAAGAGTAAAGCCAATCAACTAGAGGTAATAAAAGCCAATCTAGGATTAGGCAAAATCCAAATACAGGCCAAACAATACAAAGATGCAGACAAAAAATTTCAAAGAGCCTTAAACTTAGCCCATATAAACTATGGCGATAAAGACAAGCTGATTGCCAAAGTTCTTTTTGAGATGGGGCAACTGCAACTTTCACAAAATAAGACAGCAAAAGCAAAAGAATACTTCCAACAAGCATTAACCATGCAAAAAATAGTCCTGCCAGCAGCTCACAAAGAACTGATTGAAACTCAAAAAATTCTGTCTCAACTATAATTTTTAATTATTTTTAGCAAATTTCACGTTTAAAACGCTATACATAGAAAGATTAGAATTATTGGAATAGCATCATGAAACATTCATTGTTACTTTTTACCATCACAATTATGTGCTTGGTTAACAGTTTATCGTTGGCAAAAGTTGAAGGCATTGAAGAACTAAAGTCATTGTTAAAAGCGCATGAAGAAACTAAAAACTACAGTGCAATGGTTGTCACAGCCCTAAAGCTGCATGAACAGTCCCTGCAAACAAAAAACATTACAGAACAAGTTAATGCATTAAAGTCTCTTGGTTTGGCTTATTCTTGGTTGGGTGCAAATGATCAAGCACTTAACTCCTATCAAAAAGCCGTGGAACTTATTCAAGGCTCTGTTTCAGAAGAGTTGCTTTCGGATTTGTATTCAAAAATGTCACAATTGTTATTTGATATTGGTGAGTACGATGAAGCCCTTAAATTGACTTTATCAGGAGTAACTATAGCTGAAAAACTTGGAGATTATAAACTGCTGGCTCACTTATACGCCATAAAAGGGGCTGTGTTCAGTGAAACTCAACAATTCGAATTAGCCGCCATTGCTAGTAACAAAGCCTATATGTACCTAACGGATGAAAAAGACAGTGATATTTTTGGCAAAATAAAAAACAATGTAGGTATGACCTATAAGTATCAGAAGAAATACGATTTGGCACTGAAAGAATTTAAAGAAGGGTTTGAACTGGCAAAACAAAGAAATGACGAGCTGCTAATGGTGTATTCCTTGCTAGAACTAGGAGACATTAACACGATTATTGGAAACTACAAATTATCCAGGCATTTTTTAGAACAAGCCCTTACTATTTCTAAATCAAATGGTGCCGTGCGTTGGAAATATTATTCGCATGACTATTTGGCTAAACTTGAACTTGCTTTAGGAGATGAAACCAATGCTAATATCCACAAACAAAAGAGCGAATTGTATAAACAAATCATGTTTAATGAGAAAGTTGAAAACAGAGCGGAGTTGTTAAAAGTTAATGTTGCCGTAATGGAATATAAAAACAATATTGCACTGTTGGAAAAAGAGAAACAAATACAATCAATGAAACTTAATAAAAGCCAAGACATGATCTATTTTGTTGGAATCATTACTATTCTTATTAGTATAGCTCTTTGGATAACTTATCGGTTATACAGGTTGAAAGCAAGGGCCAACTACAACCTTAAAAAAATGGCCAATACCGATTGTTTAACTGGTTTACCTAATCGCCGATACCTACTAGATAAGTTTAAAATGAACCCTAAGAGTCATCGAAATAAATGCCAAGGAATGGCCATAATTATGCTAGATCTAGACCATTTTAAAAAAGTTAACGATATATATGGCCACGACCATGGTGATGCAGTGTTAGTTGAAGTCAGTAAACGTTTGTCTGTTTGTTTGCGTGAAAATGATTTGATAGCTCGCTGGGGAGGCGAAGAGTTTTTGATATGTTTAAGGAATACAGATAAAAAGCAGGCTCTAAATGTGGCTGAGATACTGCGAAAAAAAATCAGCAAAGATAGTATTGAATTTAACTCAGTGCACCATCAGATAACAGCAACACTAGGAGTGGCCATATCAAATGATGCAGACTCATTTGAAGCAGCGCTAAAATTAGCTGATGATGTCTTATATCAAGGCAAAGAAACTGGACGAAATAAAGTCGTATCAACATCGCGTTCAAGAGTGTTAAACATTTCATTGTCGAATATCAATAAAAACATGAAACCAGAAAACTAATTTGTAAGGTGAGTTTTATCCGAATGGTGCTTACTTAAGGCGTATATTATTGGAGAGGCATATTCATAACTATAAATGGTGGGAATGTAGCCCACATTGGTTATTTTTTCTGATTAAATTTACTCAATGGAGTGACCATTAAGCTTCATTTAATCAAAAAAACTATCTCAATGTGCATCCCATCCACTCTTAGTTATGAATATACCTCTGTAATGTATTGATATTTTCGACATGGAATCGAAGCCAGTGGGTCGTTGACTTTCACAGTCAGTAAAGCCAACGCCCCATTCTAATTTCTTTTTTTCAACAAACACAAATTAAGCTACCAAAATTATTGCTCTATTAATCAATAGGTTAATTCTTAAGTATGTGCCATTCGGGTCGCATCCACTTTTCATTTCTTCAATTATTTTTAGCAAAACCCAAATTTAATACGCTAGTAATTATATAGATAATAAAATTGAGTTTAAAAATGAAAAAAAATAGTAAATATGCAAGTATCTGTTTGTTGCTACTGACTTCCTTACAAGGCCATGCCTTTAACTGTGAATCACAAGCCAATGGATCTTGGGATACGGCCAGTACTTGGGTCAATTGTAATGGAACCTTCCCCAAAAACGATGATAACGTCACCATTAAAAATGGCACCAATGTCACACTAACAAGTGCTACCAACAACTTAGAGTCATTGTTTGTGGAAGCTGGGGGCGATTTGATTATTGACATTGGAGTACCATCGCAAGTTGTTATAAACTCCAATACATCCATGGTTTCAACAATTGATTTAAGTAATACTTCATTGTTATTAAAGAACGATCTAGTCATTAATGCCAATAATAAAAATTTATTGCTAGGAGTTGTGAATGGCGGATTTGATTTGCTGTTAAATAGTTCAGCTGAAACACATTTAACCAACACCATTGGCGGAATGATTCCAGTTAAGTCGATTACAACGGATTCAGCGGGAACAACATTCTTTGCTGACCCAAATGGAAATATCAATACTGAGACTATTAGTGCAGATGAAAAAATTGAAGTGAATGACACAGCAGTTTTAGCAGAAGATACCACATTGAAATGTCCTGATGGAAATATATCATTTGCAAGCACTATTAACTCAGGTGCTCTCAAAAAAGGCTTTGCGATAAAATCGAGCAATAATAGCTCAATCAAATTTTATGATGAAATTGGATCAATAAATGAGTTGTTTACTTTCTCTATTTTCAATTCAATCGGAGCGATAGTAGAAATTAATACCAGTAAAGTGACCACACAAGGTGAACAAAGGTGGGATATGGATGTTGTCTTAAATTCTCCAACACTAGAGGTATTAATGACTTCAACTGCTGGCGGAAAAATCAGATTTGGAAAATTACCAGGAACATTTACGGTTCTTAGCGAATCAACAAATATTAATTCACTGACAATCGATACCGTTGGACCTGTCGATTTTATATCAAATGTAGGCAGTAATAATAAAACATTGAACAGCCTCTTTGTTAATACCCCTTCAACAATTACCTTATCTAAAAATATCATTCGTGTAGCCGACACAGTTGCACTCCAAGGCCCTGTTGTACTAACAGATAACTATTCAATTGAAGGCGGCTATTTAGAGATTCAAGGCAATGTAGATAATGGCGGTTTTGATTTAACTGTTGATGTTACGGATAATCTTGGTTCTACAATCCTTGGGGTCATTAGCGGCTCTGGTGATTTCATCAAAAATGGAATAGGAGAAATTGATTTCTCATCTGTAAATACCACAACAGGGCATATGTACATAAATAACGGTAAAATAAGTAGTTTTATTGACTCTGAGAATGTTATTCCGGCCGTATCCGATATTTCAGTGGGTTCATTAGCTGAATTTGGATTGTACAGTGGCACTTCAAATGTATTTCAAATGCAAGCAGCGCAAACAATCAAAGGTACAGGAAATTTAGGTGGCATGGGCCAATCTATTGTTCTGCCAGCTGGCACCGCGATTGAGCCTGGATTTAGTCCTGGCGTATTAACGGCCAATAGTGTTTCAATGCAGACAGGCTCACAGTTAAATATTGAGTTACTTGGCACAGCAGCGGGAACAGAATATGATCAATTGATGGTTAATGATATTAATTTAGATGCCAATTCCAGTGGCGGTGCAACATTAGATTTAACCGTTTTCTTTAACCCACAACTGGGCGATAGTTTCACGATTATTAAATCTAATACTGCTATCAACGGTACTTTTAACGGACTGAGCGAAGGTGCGAGATTTGGATCTAATGATCAGTATTTTACCATAAGTTATGTAGGTGGAGGTGGCAATGATGTGGTGTTAACATTCGATACTGCAAGGTATTATGTTAATGCTAATTCAATTGCGCCCTCAGACGGGTTGAGTTGGGCTAATGCTTTTACTAATTTACAAGACGCTTTAGCCGTGGCACAAGTTGGTGATGAGATTTGGGTGGCACAAGGCGTCTATTATCCCGATGAAGGTGGTACGCAAGTGGATGATGATAGTGCAGCAACTTTTAACTTAATAGAAGGTGTATCAATTTATGGTGGATTTGATGGTACTGAAAGCCTATTGTTCCAGAGAGATATCCTCACTAATAAGACCATTCTATCAGGAGATATTGAACAAAATGACACCAACATCGATGGCAATTTTATTGCAGAATCTGTTGATGATATAGTGGATAACAATAGTTTTCATATTTTAACGGGCAGTGCAGTCACAACACTGGCCATTATTGATGGCTTTACCATTACAGCGGGTCAAGCTAATTCTGTAAGCGGAGATCCATTAGACAAAGGTGCAGGCATGTATTGCGGCGCAGATACGAGTGGCCCAAGCATCAATCAACTTATTTTTATTGGCAACTATGCAGATTCACGTGGAGGAGGCCTTTATGGTTGTTCACAGTCGATAAACAATACATCTTTTATCACTAATTATTCAGATGAAACTACTGGAGCTATGTTTGCTTTTGGGGGTGAAATGAATCATGTTGAATTTTTAGGTAATTCATCAAGATTTTCAGCGGGCGGTTTACTTAATGTAGCTTTACCACTCACTGTTAAAAACAGTATATTTGAAGGAAACCATGCAAAACAATCAGACGGAGGTGCTCTTTATGCGAAAAGTGATATTACCTTGGAAAACATTTTATTTAAAGGCAATCGTGCTGGAGATGATAATGACGATGGTGGTGCTTTATTTGTACTTGGCACAACTACAGCAAATTTAACTAATGTTACTTTTACTGGTAATCTAACAAGTGAATTTGGTGGAGCCATTAGCATCAGCAGCACATCCACATTAAATATTCAAAATTCAATCATTTGGAATAATTCAGACTCAACAGGCGTAGGAACAAGCAGCGCATCGATTAATATTTCAGCAGGCGGCGTATTAAACAACTCGTTCAGTCTTATTCAAGGGTTTGGCACTACCGGTAACAACAATCTTGATGAAGATCCTCGTTTTGTTTTAGACACGGATCCAAGCACAGCTCCAACAAGTATTGGCGACGCACATTTAACAGCAGTATCACCAGCGATTGATGCTGGAAACAATAGCTTTGGTACCGAGTTGGTTGATTTGGATGGCAGTAATCGAGTTATCAATTTTTTTGTTGACATGGGAGCTTATGAATTTCTTGCATATTCTGTTAATGTGACCGTTGAAGGTTTAAATTCTGGCACTGTTATTTTACAAAACAACGGGGGCGATGATTTAAGCTTTAACAGCAATAGCAGCCAATCATTTAGTGCATTGCTTACCAATACACAAAGTTATTCAGTCACCATTCTCAGCCAACCAAGTTCACCCAATCAAAATTGTGTCATCAGCAATGGTAGTGGAGTTATTAATAATGCTAATGCTGAAGTGACTGTGCTGTGTACAACCCTACAATACAATGTTGGCGTTGATGTTTCAGGTTTGGCAAACGGGGTCACCTTAAATTTGTTAAACAATGCAGAAACATTGGATATAACAAGCAATGGTTTAAGTAATTTCGCTACCGCATTGGATGATTTAAGTGCTTATGCTGTCTCCATAACCACCCAACCCAGCAGCCCGAATCAACAATGCTTGATTGCCTCAAACAATGCCAGTGGCAACCTAAATGGGGCAAACGAAGTAATCAGCATACAGTGTACCACTTTGCAATACACTGTTGGTGTTGATGTATCCGGCTTAGCCACTGGTAATTCAGTAGTGTTAGACAACAATGGTGAAGCATTAACCGTGATGAGTGATGGTCAATTTAACTTTGCAACAGCATTAGATGACACAACGCCCTACATTGTCATGGTAACAACTCAACCAACTTCGCCGAATCAAATCTGTTCTGTGGTTTCTGCTTCTGGCACATTGCAAGGTGCTGATGTGGTCTTAACCGTGGCATGTTCGACCAATCAATATCTAGTTGGTGGTATGGCATCGGGATTGGCGGGTGGTAATTCAGTAGTATTATCTCTAGGATCCGAAGATTTAGCTGTCAGCAGCAATGCTGCCTTCGTATTCATCAATCCATTGACCGATGAAACGGATTATAGTGTTGCTGTAACAGCCCAACCCTCAGTACCAAATCAAACCTGTGATTTGGTCAATCCAACAGGTACAATCGCAGGCAATGATGTTACTAATATGGAAGTAAACTGTATAACAAATCAATATATGATTGGCGGAACAGTCACAGGCTTGCATTCGGGCAATAATTTGATGCTACAAAACAACGGTGGCGATGATTTAACCATAACCTCAAGTGGTAATTTTGATTTTGTCACTGCAATAGATGATTTGCAAAGTTACAATGCGACTATCTTAAATCAAGCTAGCAACCCGATTCAACCCTGTGTCATTAGCAACAACACAGGCAATGTAGCAGGCAGCAACGTCACATCGGTTTCCATAGTTTGTGAATTTGGTGATGACTTAATTTATAGTGGTGGGTTTGAATAAAACGTAGGGTGTGCCCCTTTTGAGTGCCCGTTCACACGATATCCGTAAGGTTCTACCTACCAATAGAGCTGAATTTGAGCAAATTGCTTTCATTTGGCATCCATGGTGGGTAGAACCCGAATGGCACTTAGTTAAGAACTAACATCTTGTAATTAAACGATTTAAGTTTTTAAAACTCTGTCATTCCCATGAAAATGGGAATCCAGAGATACTCGATAATGATTTAAAACATAGAAAAATTAAGTATCAAGTTCTAAATTCTGGATTATTCGTATCATCCTTAATACTCACTCTCGTCCATGAGGGCTTGCATGAAAATACATTTCAGATGTATTTTTCCCGCATTAGCGAGGATGATAATATACGGCTTCTTAAGCCTTAACTAAGTGCCATTCGAGTAGAACCCACCTTACATTTTTAAATAATTTTAGCAAAACCCAAATTAAATACGCTAGTACTAATATAGATAATTAATTTGGGTTTCAAAATGAACAGAAAAAGTCAATTTATAAGCATTTGTTTACTGCTGGTTACATTTCAAAGCTATGCCTTTGATTGTGAGTCACTAACCAATGGATTTGGATCTGATGCCAGTACTTGGATCAAGTGTAGTGGAAGCTTATCAAGCACCGATAATAAAGTAACCATTGAAAGTGGATCAGCAGCAGGAAAGAAAGAAGAGCAACTTGCGGTCAATGATGTGGTATCAATATTGGCTCATTCTAGGTATTATGTCAATGCTAATTCAGCGGCTCCCACAGATGGATTAAGTTGGGATAATGCCTTTGCAAATTTACAAGATGCACTAGCTGTAGCTGTATTTGGGGATGAAATTTGGGTAGCACAAGGTGTTTATTATCCTGATGAAGGTGGATCGCAAGTTAATAATGACACAAATGCTAGTTTCACACTTGTTGATGGTGTCACTGTATTTGGAGGGTTTGATGGTACTGAGAGCGATCTTAACCTAAGAAACCCCGACATAAACTTAACGATTTTATCAGGGGATATTGGTCAAGATGATGTCAATGTGGATGGTAATTTTATTACAGAATCAATTTCACAAATAATCAATGCAAACAGTACCCGAATCATCAATGCTGAGGCTGTTACTGCATCAAGTGTAATCAATGGTTTTACAGTGACGTCTGGAAGTGCTGAAGGTAACCCTATTGCGTTTAGAGATTTAGGTGCTGGTATTTATTGTGGTTTTGATGACACGCAACTTGTTGGGCCAACGCTTAATCAGGTGCATTTTATTGGCAATAAAGCAGCACGCGGTGCTGCCATTTATGGCTGTACACAGACTATTATTAACGCTTCATTTATCAATAATTATGCCACGGAACGTGGTGGTGCCATATTTGCATTAGGTGGGCAATTTGCGAATGTGGTATTTTCTGGCAATGAATCATTAAAAAGAGCAGGCGCTTTAAACAATGTTGTTGAAACAGCCACTTTCACAAACGTTACTTTTATTGGTAATTATGCCAGGCAAGATGAAGGCGGTGGCATTTATAGTAAAGTGGATATTGTTTTGGAAAATGTGTTATTCAGCGGAAACCGCAGCGGGATAAATAATTCTGCTACAGAAAAAGGCGGTGGATTGTACCTGAATAATGGCCATGCAGAGTTAACAAATGTAACTTTTAGTGGAAACAGTGCAGGATTTACAGGAGGAGCCATTTCAGTATCTGCTGCATCGACCATTGATGTTAAAAATACCATTATATGGAACAATATTGACCAAACAGGCATAGGCACAACTTCGGCCTCAATTGATGTGATTGGCGGAGTCATTGTGCCTTTGTCTAATAGCTTGGTTCAAGGCTATGGCAACGCAGGAAATAATTTGGACCAAGACCCACTGTTCCTCATTGATACAGATCCGACATCGTCGCCGACTGTAGTCGGAAATACACATTTAAATATGGGTTCAGCCGCAATAAACTCTGGAGATAATAGTTTCGTCACAACGGGAGTGGATCTAGATGGTTATACGCGTATCAATGACGTTACCGTTGATATGGGTGCCTTTGAATTTGGAGAGATACAAGCCACTTACGTTATTAATGTCACCTTAAATACGCCTTATTTTGGTGGGTTTCCTTTAATTTTACAAAATAACTCAGCAGATGATCTGACCTTGCAAATGACGGGACAGCATGTATTTAGTGAGCCTCAATTTAATGGTGCATCGTATTCTGTTAGTGTTCTCCCTACTATGGTCGGACTAAGTTGTGTGGTGACCAATGGGGATGGAATTGTTAATGGCGCTGATGTAAATGTTTTGATTGATTGCAATACTCAGCCGACTGTCATGTCTGATTCATACACGACATTAGAAGATGTGGATTTGATTATTAATGATCCAGCACTTGGAGTTTTGGCAAATGATCTGGACAATGAAGATGTGTTATTTATTGCCAATCCTGGTGCATTTAACACCACTGGGCTAATCGGAAATATTAATATAAATGCTGATGGAACTTTTAGCTTTACACCGCCAAACAATGGCAATGGAACAGCCAGTTTTACTTTTGATGTGAGTGATGGTATTCAAACGGTATCCTCTTCGTTGACTATCGATGTGCAAGCGGTCAATGATCCTCCAACAGTAACAGAAAGCCATTATACAACTCAAGAAAACACCATGCTAACAGTGAGCAACGCAGCTGTTGACGGCGTTTTGGCTAATGCCAATGTTGATATGGACACACTGTATATTGTCAATCCAGGCTCATTTAGCACCACAGGATTAGTGGGTAGTTTAAATATAGCAGCCGATGGTACTTTCACTTTTATACCGCCTGCGGATAGCATTGGCACGGCAACCTTTGCATTTGAAGTTAGTGATGGAGTATCCACAGTCACATCAACATTAAATATTGATGTATTAGGAAATGTTATATTTGTTAATGAGCAAGCCTTGCCTGGAGGAGACGGCAGTGTATGGAACAAAGCATTCAGCAATATTCAGGACGCATTGCTGGTTGCCACAGCTGGTCAATCAATATGGGTAGCTCAAGGGGTTTATTATCCTGATGAAGGTGGTACACAAGTGAATAATGATAGGACAGCGAGTTTTACTCTGATAGATGGAGTGAATCTGTATGGTGGTTTTAATGGCACAGAAGTACAACTAAATCAACAAAATCCTGATATGAATGTTACCATTCTATCAGGTGACATCACTAAAGATGACGTTAATGATGATGGTAATTTTATTACAGAATCGACCGATGACATCGTCTTTCCTAACAGTTATCACATTATTAATGGGCAAGGATTAAGCAATTTAACCATTATTGATGGATTTACAGTGTCATCAGGTTATTCAATTTCTATACTTTCACTGACTGGTGAGGGAGCAGGCATTTATTGCGATTTAGGGACAACTGGCCTTAATGTCAATCAAATAAAATTTATTGGAAATCGTTCAGATAAAGGTGGGGCTGCCATGTATGGATGCACTGATTCAATAAAAAACTCATCATTCTTCAACAATAAATCTAATGCCAGTGGCGCAGCCATTTACTCCAGTGGTGGTTATTTAGAAAATGTCGAATTTATTGGTAATAGTGCGTCCACTAGTGCCGGTGCAATTTATAATGTTGACTCTGCAGTTACTTTAATAAATGCTAAATTCATAAGTAATGATGCCACGGATAATAGGGGCGGAGCGATTTATTCATTTGGAGCATTAAACATAGAAAATGCTTTATTTAGCGGAAATAGTAGCAATACACAGAATGTAGGACGTGCGCTAGGCGGTGCCATATATTTGACTGATCAACATTCAGATTTTACCAATGTAACATTTACAGGTAACCGTGCGGGTAGATTCGGTGGCGCTATCAGTATCTCAGGCACTGCTTCGTTGCTTATTAAAAACAGTATTATTTGGAATAACTTGGATAGAGACAGTGTTGGACCAGCTACTACAACTACTGCATCCATTGAAGTGCAAACAGGTGCGACAGTTAATCGGATTAATAGCCTTATCCAAGGATTTGGCACCAGTGGCGTTGGTAATCTTGATGAAGATCCGTTGTTTATTACGGACACCGACCCATCAACAGCACCTACAACTTCAGGCAATGCTAGATTGCAATTAGACTCGATGGCCATTGATGCAGGTGATAACAGTTTTGTTACGCCAGGAATAAAGGATTTAGGCGGCAATAACAGAATTTTAAATGCCACCGTTGATATGGGAGCTTATGAATCCATCAGTTATACAGTCTCAGTCAATGTCACGGGACTGGGTGCTGGTTCATTGGTTTTGCAAAACAAGGGTGCAGATAATCTGACCATTACTGATAATGGCACTCAGGCATTTACGACTCCTGTAGCCCAAACAGATGATTATTTGGTGACTGTTCTTTCCCAGCCAACATCACCTAATCAGCAGTGTGTCATTACCTCTGGTAATGAAATGGGTGTCGTAACAGCCAATGTCTTAATAACGGTAGAATGTACAACCATTAAATATAAAGTGGGCGTAGATGTGACAGGATTAGCAACTGGTGGAAGCTTGAGTTTGTTAAACAATGCAGAAACATTGGAGATAACAAGCAATGGTTTAAGTAATTTCGCTACCGCATTGGATGATCTAAGTGCTTATGCTGTCTCCATAACCAGTCAACCCAGTAGCCCAAATCAGCAATGTTTGATTACCTCAAACAATGCCAGTGGCAACTTAAGTGGAGCGGATAAAGTCATCACCATTGAATGCACCACCTTGCAATACACTGTAGGTGTAAATGTTTTAGGATTGGCAAATGGCGTTACTTTGAGTGTGTTGAACAATGCAGAAACATTGGAGATAACAAGCAATGGTTTAAGTAATTTCGCTACCGCATTGGATGATCTAAGTATCTATGCAGTATCCATAACAGCCCAACCCAGTAGCCCAAATCAGCAATGTTTGATTACCTCAAACAACGCCAGTGGCAACTTAAGTGGAGTAAATGAAGTAATCAACATACAGTGCACCACTTTGCAATACACAGTAGGAGTTAATGTTTCAGGGTTGGCAAACGGTGGAAGCTTGAGTTTGTTAAACAATGCAGAAACATTGGAGATAACAAGCAATGGCTTAAGCAACTTTGCTACAGCATTAGACGACTTAAGTATCTATGCTGTCTCCATAACAGCCCAACCCAGTAGCCCAAATCAGCAATGTTTGATTACCTCAAACAATGCCAGTGGCAACTTAAGTGGAGCGGATAAAGTCATCACCATTGAATGCACCACCTTGCAATACACTGTAGGTGTTAATGTTTTAGGATTGGCAAATGGCGTTACTTTGAGTGTGTTGAACAATGCAGAAACATTGGAGATAACAAGCAATGGCTTAAGTAATTTTGCTACAGCATTAGACGACTTAAGTATCTATGCTGTCTCCATAACCAGTCAACCCAGTAGCCCAAATCAGCAATGTTTGATTACCTCAAACAATGCCAGTGGCAACTTAAGTGGAGCGGATAAAGTCATCACCATTGAATGCACCACTTTGCAATACACTATTGGTGTTAATGTTTCTGGATTAGCCAGTGGTAATACAGTTGGGTTTGAAAACAACGGTGAAGGTTTAAGTGTATCTGTAGATGGACAGTTTGATTTTTCAACAGCACTGGATGATGGTTCAACTTATGAAGTGACTGTCACTAGTCAGCCGACAACGCCCAATCAAATGTGTTCAGTTGTATCAAATACAGGAAGTTTGTCTGGTTCGGATGTTTTATTGATAGTAACTTGTACTACCAATCAATACTTTGTTGGCGGCATGGCATCGGGTTTAGCTGGAGGTAATACAGTCACCTTGTCATTAGGCGCACAAGATTTAGATATTAGTAACAATGCTGCTTTCGTATTTTTGAACCCACTCAGTGATGAAAGTGATTATTTTGTTTCAGTTTTGAATCAACCCACAGTGCCCAATCAAACCTGTGATTTGGTCAATCCAACAGGCACAATCGCAGGCAATGATGTTACGGATATAGAAGTGAATTGTATAACAAATCAATACACAGTTGGTGGAACAATGGCAGGTTTACATTTGGGTAATAATTTAGTAATACAGAACAATAACAGCGATGACTTAACCATTACCAACAGCGGAAATTTTGATTTTGTCACAGCAATAGATGATTTACAAAGCTACAATGCAACCATCTTAAGTCAACCAAACAACCCAATTCAACCCTGTGTGATTAGCAACAACACAGGTAATGTTTCAGGAAGCAATGTCATATCGGTTTCCATTGTTTGTGAGTTTGGTAATGACTTAATTTATAGTGGTGGTTTTGAATAAAGCTGCCCCTCGTGGGTACCCGTTCACACGATATCCGCAACCCATCAACGGAGCTGAATCTTAGAATATTGCTTTCAGTTGGCATCCGTGGTGGGTAAAACCCACCTTACATTTTTTAAGTGATTTACCATTATTAAGCATGGCTGTATTTGAGGCTTAAATATAAAATGAATAATGTTTTTTTGTAGGGCGCGACCCTTGTGGTCGCCCTTGTTAAATTAAAAGCGGGTACCTACAAGGGGCATACCCTACGGAGTATCAAGTTATAAATACGCTGAATAATTACAATTAATTTTAGCAAAACCCAAATTAAATACGCTAGTACTAATATAGATAATTAATTTGGGTTTCAAAATGAAAAAAATTAGTAAATATGTAAGCATCTGTTTGTTAGTACTGGCGTCTTTGCAAGGCCATGCCTTCAATTGTGAATCACAAGCCGATGGACCTTGGTATTCGGCCAGCACTTGGATCAATTGTAATGGGACCTACCCAAGAAACGATGATAATGTCACCATAAAAATTAGCACGCAGGTCACTCTAACCAGTGTAACCAACAAATTAGAGTCATTGTTTGTAGAAACTGGAGGTTATTTAATTATAGATGTGGGCACTCCACCTGATGTCATTATTAATGCCAACAATTCGATGACTTCAACCATTGATTTAAGCAATGCTTCATTAATTCTAAAGAATGATCTAATCATCAACGCTAACAATAAAAACCTATTGATTGGGACAGTTAATGGCGATTTTAACTTGGAATTAAATAGTGTCGCCGAGACTCATTTAACCAATACCATCGGAAGGATTGATCCAATAAGGTCTCTTAGCCTAGATACGGGAGGAACGACTTTTCTTGAAGACCCAAATGGTACTGCAGGCATAGAAACAATAAAGGTTAATCAGTTTATGGAGTTTAATAATGCTGTGCAATTAGACGCAAACACATACCTTAAATGCCAAGATGGAACAATTACATTTAATAACACCATTGATGCAAGTCAAGGTTCGGACTTTGTCATTAGAGAAAGCATTAATTCAATCATCAACTTTAATGACAAGATTGGATCTATGCAGGAGCCAAAAAAACTCTCCATTTTAAATTCCGATGGTGCATTAGTTAACATCAATACCTCAGAAATTAGAACTCAAGAAAAACAAAGATGGGATTTAGATGTGGTTTTAAACTCACCCACCCAAGAAGTCTTAATGAATTCGAGTGATGGATTTACCATCAGATTTGGAAAACCTTCAGCTACCTTTTCTGTTCGCAGCGAGTCAGCCAATACAAATTCGTTGATATTAGGTACTGCTGGGCCTGTCGATATCATGTCCAATATTGGCGATAATAATCAAGCCTTAAACAACCTCATTATCGGCACACCTGCAACGATTACATTGTCTAAAAGCAACATTAGTGTAGCCGATACATTGTCCTTTGTTGGTCCTGTGGTATTAGAAAATAACATGATACTACAGGCTGGGTTTTTAGAAGTTCAAGACAATCTAGACAATGGCGGTTTTGACTTAACGGTTGATATTACCACCAATTTTGGTTCTACAATACTTGGTGTGCTCAGCGGATCGGGAGATTTTATAAAAAACGGCGTTGGAGAAATTGATTTTTCATCGGTTAATACTTTAACAGGAAATGTTTTTATAAATAACGGTAGGATTTTTAGTTTCATTAACTCTGAGAATACCATTCCTGCAGTGCCTGTTATTTCAGTTGATTCAATGGGGAACTTTGGTTTGTACAGTGGTAATTCAAGTGTTTTTCAAATGAAAGCAACGCAAACAATCAAAGGCACAGGCAATTTAGGTAGTATGGGCCAATCTATTGTTCTACCAGCTGGCGCCACGATTGAGCCTGGATTTAGTCCAGGGATATTAACGGCGAGCAGTGTTGCAATGCAATCAGGTTCACAGTTAAACATAGAGTTGAATGGTATAGCAGTAGGAACGGAATATGATCAACTTGTGGTCGATGATATTGACTTGGATGCTGATTCAAATGGTGGTGCAACATTGGGTTTATCCGTTGGTTCTCCCCTTCAGACTGGTGATAACTTTACTATTATTAAATCAACTTCAGCCATCTCTGGTACTTTTAAGGGGCTCAATGAAGGCGCGCAAATAAATGTAAATGGCTATTTATTTAGTATTAGTTATGTAGGAGGTAGCGGTAATGATGTGGTATTGACAGTTGTAAGCACAAGATATTATGTCAATGCTAATTCAGCAACTCCCTTAGACGGATCAAGTTGGACTAACGCTTTTGTAAATCTACAAGATGCTTTAGCAGTGGTACAAGAAGGAGATGAGGTTTGGGTAGCCCAAGGCGTCTATTATCCAGATGAAGGTGGAACACAGATAGACAACGATCAAACTTCAAGCTTTGACTTGATAGAAAGTGTGGCCATTTATGGTGGATTCGATGGCACTGAAAATAATCGAGACCAAAGAGAACCAACAAGCAATATAACTATTCTATCGGGAGATATCGAACAAGATGACGTCAATAGTGATGGTAATTTCATCGCAGAATCTTCCAATAACATTAAAAACAGCAATAGTTTTCATATAGTGACGGGCAGCGCAGTGACAACGCAAGCCATAATTGATGGGTTTACTGTTACAGCAGGAAAAGCTAATTCTGTTAGTGGTGATCCATTAGACAGAGGTGCGGGTATTTATTGCGGCTTAAATACCAGCGGGCCAAGTATCAATAATGTTGTTTTTATTGGCAACTATACCAAAAGACGAGGAGCAGGTCTTTATGGCTGTTCTCAATCGATAAATAACACATCTTTTATCAATAATTATTCAGATGATCTTGCTGGGGCAGTGTTTGCTTTTGGGGGTGAAATGAATAATGTTGTATTTTTAGACAATTCATCAACAGTTTCAGCGGGCGCTTTACTTAATGTAGGTTTACCTCTCACAATTATAAACAGTACATTTGAAGGCAATCAAGAATATAATTTTGATGGAGGGGCTATTTATACTAAAAGTGATATTATGCTAGAAAATGTTTTATTTAAAGGCAATAGAGCTGGAACTATTTCTAATGTAGGTGAAGGTGGCGCTTTATTTGTATTTGGCGCAAGTACAGCAAATTTAACTAATGTCACTTTTAGTGGCAATAGAGCTAAAGGCTTAGGTGGTGCCATAAGCATCAGTAGCACGGCTACATTAAATATTCAAAATTCAATTATTTGGAATAATTTAGATTCAGCAGGTCTCGGCACAAGTAGTGCATCGATTAATATTCCCGTCGGTGGAGTTTTAAACAACTCATTCAGTCTTATTCAAGGGTTTGGTACAGCCGGTGTTGGTAATTTGGACGAGGATCCTTTGTTTATTACCTCTACTAATCCAAATGCAGCACCCACAAGTGCAGGTAATGCACATTTAACAGCGGCATCACCAGCGATTGATGTTGGAGACAATAACCTTAGCACAGAGTTGGTTGATTTGGATGGCGGTAATCGAGTCATCAATGGTACTGTGGATTTGGGGGCATATGAATTTCTTGGTTATACTGTTAATGTCACTGTTGAAGGTTTAAATTCTGGCACTGTTATTTTACAAAACAACGGTGGTGATGATTTAAGCTTTAACAGCAATAGCTCCCAATCATTTGGTGTGTTACTTGCACATACAGAAAATTATTCAGTCAGCATTCTCAGTCAATCAAGCACACCCAATCAAAATTGTGTTATCAGCAATGGCAGTGGAGTCATTAATGGTGCAGATGTTGATGTATCTGTGACATGTACTACTCTACAGTATAATATTGGAGTTGATGTTTCAGGATTGGCAAACGGTGTCACCTTGAGTTTGTTGAACAATGCAGAAACATTGGATATAACAAGCAATGGCTTAAGTAATTTTGCTACGGCATTAGACGATTTAAGTATCTATGCTGTCTCCATAACAGCTCAACCCAGTAGCCCAAATCAGCAATGTTTGATTACCTCAAACAATGCCAGTGGCAACTTAAGTGGAGCGGATAAAGTCATCACCATTGAATGTACCACTTTGCAATACACTGTAGGTGTTAATGTTTTAGGGTTGGCAAATGGCGTTACTTTGAGTGTGTTGAACAATGCAGAAACATTAGATATAACAAGCAATGGCTTAAGTAATTTTGCTACGGCATTAGACGACTTAAGTATCTATGCTGTCTCCATAACAGCCCAACCCAGTAGCCCAAATCAGCAATGTTTGATTACCTCAAACAATGCCAGTGGCAACTTAAGTGGAGTAAATGAAGTAATCAACATACAGTGCACCACTTTGCAATACACAGTAGGAGTTAATGTTTCAGGGTTGGCAAACGGTGGAAGCTTGAGTTTGTTAA
>Ga0316208_1001530_pt1 | contig 21421 bp, 18 predicted proteins | sample 3monopyrite_MG_FD_204944 | JGI IMG/M metagenome (GOLD analysis project Ga0316208, IMG submission 204944) | Microbial mat bacterial communities from mineral coupon in-situ incubated in ocean water Damariscotta River, Maine, United States -... | ecosystem: Environmental > Aquatic > Marine >...
GGAAGCGTTCCGGCTTGAAGATCTTCGACAGGTAGATGCCCGCCGTCGAGAATGAGTCCGGACCGGGGGTGAGCCAGCCCATGAAGACATGTTCGCGGTCTTCTTCAAGCAGGCTGATCTGTCGCTCATAGCGACCCACGTAATCGAAGATGTCGCCCTGGGTTCGCTTACCCGAAAGGACCGAGCCGGAGATCGCGCGGATCTCGCGGTCACCGCAAGCGGCGAGGTCATCGGCGATTGCTTCGCTGATGCATGCGCCGATTCGCGACTGAACGAGGCGCGGATCCGAAACTTCCGGTCCGGCGATCGAGATCACGCGGGAAACATCGAGCTTGCCAGTGGCAAAGAGTCGGCCGACGGCCGCGACGTCCTGGTAGCCGATATGCCACGCGGACTTCTCGCGACTGACCGGGCGCAGCGTATGAATGTGGAAGCCAGCGGTCCCCGACGGATGCGGCCCCGCAAAGGATTCAATCTTTACGTTGGCAGGCTTCGCGTCACCGAGAACGGATGCGAGCTCCGAGTGCTCTGCGACGCAGAGATAGGTCGGCGCATCGAGCAACTTCGCGAGCAGCAACACACCCGCTCGGAAATCGTCGAGCTGGTTCTGCAGGACGGCCTCGGGAAGCGGAGCATGGGGGCTCGTGTCCGTTGCCGTAATAAAGAGCGCATCGGCGTTGCTGTCCGGAGCCGGCACCTTGCTATAGGGGCGAGCGCGGAGCGCGGTCCAGAGGCCGGACTCGACGAGCAGCGCGCGAATCTGATCGCCCGAAAGGCTTTCGGGCGCACCGCCCGTATAGGCTTCGAACGAGGCGAACTCGTCATCACCGGGGGTTCCGTTTCGTTCGCCATCAGACAGGTCGATCACGACCGTCTGCAGCGCACGCTTGTCGCCGCGGTTCACTGCGACCACGCGACCCGCGCCGGGAGCTGTATGGAGTACGCCCGGCATCTTGCGGTCTTCGAAAATGAGTTGTCCGCGCTTGACTGTGTCGCCTTCGGCGACGTGCATGCGCGGCTTCATTCCCGGAAAGTCATCCGCGACGATTGCGACGCGCGTACAGGGGGCCGTGCCTCGAACGACCTGCTTTGGTTTCCCGGGGAGCGGGAGGTCGAGGCCCTTCTCGATCTTGTGGAGTGCCATGCTTGCTCTATTTCGGCTGCTCACGGCAGTGAGCCCGTGCTAGTTCTGCGCTGTCCTGTTCGCCGAAGGGTTCGACGGGTTCGACAGAATCGGTTGCGGCAGAGTACGGCGGACGATTGTTCCAGTTTTCAAGGAATCCCATTCCAGCGTTTCCAAGGGCGAATCCGGGGCCTGGCTCTTGCGGGAGCCGGTGTAGGAACCTCGGATTCGAATCCAAAGACCCGGAGGTCTTCGGGCTGAGCAAGTCGGGTCGGACCCTCGTGTAAGCGACCGATCTCGAAAGGATTCTGGCTTCTGGAACGCGGAAGAGAGTAGGGTCCCGGCGGGGTTCTTTCAACCAGAATGCGTAGGGGGATAAGGGGCAGTTTTTCGTTCGTACGCGATTCTTCGGACTGCCTTCGGGGCGACTGAAGGGATGTCTCGAGTTGATTCGTGCAGGGCCATTCCGGGCTTCGGCGCCAAGCTTCACGTGTGTGATTCCGCTCGGGTGGACCCCCTAGCCGGTACGGAACAGCAAAACACCAGTGGCCGGAAACACCGCAGATACGGCTTCTCGCGGCCAATTGCGATCGGTTGCGAAAACAGTGTTAGGCCGGGCGCGCCCTGCGGGTGGTGTTCGCGGGCTACACAGAAGGCCTGAGAGATCTCTCGGGCATCAACAGTTCTTTTGGGTTGATGAGCCTTCTGAGGCAACTGTACGATAGAGAGAGCCCAAAGTGGCTGCAACCCGGATTCCCGGTCGATGACCAGGACGCCACCCATACGATCGACCCATCGACGACACGAAGGACGGAGACCGAAGAGACCCCCGCGATTCCCTCGACTCGAAAACACTGACTCCATCACAATCCGAATCGCACTCGGATCGTGTTCGGGCCCCGACCCAAGCAGAACCAAACAAGGGGCGCGAACATTCGGCTCCCCCCTTCGTTCCCGACGGATCGAAGAGGAGGTCGCCATGAGAGAACCCAACCGAATCCTGACTGCACAGGATCTGATGACTACGAGCCTGATTACGTTCAGGCCGAATCAGACGATCCTCGACGCGATTCAGGTCCTCACAAAGAACGGGGTCTCGGGAGGTCCGGTGATCGATGACGAGGGTCGACTCGTCGGAATTCTGTCCGAGCTCGACTGCCTCCGAATGCTCGCCTCCGACGAGTTCTATCAGGAAGAGCAGGAAGAGGACGGGGCGGTCGTCGAGCAGTACATGACCCGCGGCTTCAAGACGATTCCGCCCGAGCTCGGGATCTACGCGATCTCCCACTATTTCCTGACCCTGCCGATCCGCCGGCTGCCCGTCGTGTCGGGCGATCGATTGCTGGGACAGCTGAGTCGCCGAGACGTGCTCAGAGGCATGGAGGAGATGAGTCGCAAGCGACTCGTGCGGAAGCGCTACCCGGACTATCTGCAGCCGACCTGAGTCATCGCCGCGCGATCACATCGCGATCTTCAGGATCACTGTCAGTAAGAAGCCCTCTCGAGCCTTGCCCGAGGGGGCCTCTTGATAATTGGGATAGTGTCCCATTTTTCTTGAACCAGATCGCGTGTTCGTGGTACTTCCGTAGTAATAAATGGGCATAAATACCATTTTAACATCTGCTGGGAGTCTCAATGACCCGACCGACTCACGTGATCTCATTCGTGCTTGCACTTCTGTCCGCGCTCTTCGGGGTGTCGGCCCAGGCGCAACTGACTCCTCTTCCGCCCGTGACCGTTCCTGCGGAGAACCCGCTGACCGCAGAGAAGGCTGTGCTGGGAAAGATCCTCTTCTGGGATCAGCAGCTCTCGACGGACAACACGGTCGCTTGTGGGACCTGCCATGCGCCGAGCGTGGGCGGCGCGGATCCGACGCTCGCGGTTCATCCCGGCGCGGACGGTGTCTTCGGGAGTGCGGACGATGTGAACGGTTCGTTTGGGGTGGTACGTCGTGATGCCACTGGGACTCCGATCGAAGACCCGGTCTTCGGCTTTGATGTCCAGGTTACGGGGCGCGCGTCGCCCAACTTCTTCGGGGGTCTGTTCGGCCCCGAGTTGTTCTGGGACGGCCGCGCCGGAGACTCCTTCCTCGACCCGTTGACCGGAGACGTGGTGATCGCGACGGGGGGCGCGCTCGAGAGTCAGGCGCTCGGTCCGATCATGTCCACGGTTGAGATGGCGAAGGATGGTCGGACTTGGCACGAGGTGATCGCGCGCCTCGAACTCGCGCCCCCGCTTGGTCTCGCGACGGATTGGCCTGCGGATGTCACGCTGGCGATCGCCGAGTCCCCGACCTACTTCGAACTCTTCGAAGCGGCTTTTGGCGACCCGGAAATCACGCCCGTTCGGATCGCCTTCGCGATCGCGAGTTACGAACGCACGCTCGTCGCGGACCAGACGCCTTTCGATGCCTTCGTGGCGGGAGATGCCTCGGCCCTCACTGCCCAGGAACAACAGGGACTGCAGTTCTTCTTGGCTTCGGACTGCTCTACGTGTCACGCGCCCCCGACGTTCACGGACGACTCGTTTCGGACGTTAGGCGTGCGCGATCCAACGGAGGATCTTGGTCGCGAGGAGGTCACCGGCGACGTCGCTGATCGCGGCGGGTTCAAGGTTCCGACACTGCGAAATGCGGGGCTGAAACCATCGTTCATGCATACGGGCGAATTCACGACGCTGAATGATGTCGTGACGTTCTACCAGCCCGGCAATCAGAACGGAATCAATCAGGACCCGCTGATGCCTGTCCCGGTTCCGCCGCAGCTGAGGGGCGCGCTCGTTGCGTTCCTCAATGGCGGCTTGACGGATCCGCGTGTGGCCGTGGAATCCGACGTCTTCGCGAGGCCGACGCCAGTTCCCGAGCCGGCCCTGCCGGCCGGGATCGTCCTCGGGGCGCTCGGTCTCGCGATCCTTTCGGGGGTGCGGAGCACGGCTGTTCGTTGAACAGCCGAGTTTGGGCGATCAAGGCGGGAGAGCGATGCCCGCCTTGATCGTTTGAGTCGAAGAAGGTGTTATGCGGCCGGCAGAGCGACGATGACCTTGCCGGTCACGTGATCGCCGATCTGGTTGTGCCCGCGAAGCGAAATTTCGATCGTGTTCGCTTCTTCGTCCTTCGCCGTGACGGCGCCTTCGATGGTCATCTTGTCGCCGGGGTAGTTAGGCGCGCCCAGTCGGATGTCGATCTTCTTGAGATGGGCGCCGGGCCCCGTCCAGTCCGTCACGAATCGGCCAACGAAGCCGTTCGTCGTGAGGATATTCATGAAGATGTCCGGGGAGCCGCGCTCCTTGGCGAGATCTGGATCGTGATGGACGTCCTGATAGTCGCGGGACGCGATGGCGGTCGAGACGATCAGCGTCCGCGAGAGCGGGATCTTAAGCGCGGGGAGGGCATCGCCTACGGAAACCGAGGCGAGCGAGCGGGTATCGAGGGAATCACTCATTGAAGAATCGCTCCTGCATCAAGACCCGCCTTGGCTTCTTCAGCGATCGTGCTGCCGAGCATGGCGAGCTGTTCGTTCGTGCCGCCTAGCGTCATGGCGATGTGCTTGAGCCGCAGGAAGTGGCGATGAATCGGGTAGTCGACATCCGAGCCGATGCCGCCATGCAGATGCTGGCAGGTATGGGAGACGCGATGGCCGCCGATCGAGGCCCAGTACTTGGCGATCGCGGCCTGCTTCTTGCCATTGTCGCCGTTGTCGATTCGCCAGGCCGCCTGCCACATGGTGGAGCGCATGGCTTCGACGTCGATGTACGCGTCCGCCGCCCGGAGCGATACGCCCTGGAAGGAACCGATCTCGCGGCCGAACTGCTTCCGCTCACTCGTGTACTGAGCGGTTTGCTTGAGCCCTTCGCTTGCGACGCCGACGGCGATCGCGGAGAGGGCCGTCGCGGCGCGGGGTTCGATCCAGTCGAGGACGGCCTCGCCTTCACCGGGAGCCGCGAGAACGTTGTCCCCTGCGACCGCGACCTCCGAGAGCGTCATGACGAACTGTCGCTCATGCGCCGTCGTCTCCTGCTGTTCGAGGGTGACGCCCGCACTCTTGGGATCGACCAGAAAGAGTCCGAGGCCGGCATCGCTCGAGGCAGAGACCAGAACCTGATCGGCGGAGTCTGCATAAGGCACGCAGACCTTTTGACCGGAGAGCTTGAAGCCGTCGCCGTCCGCCGTCGCCTGGGTTCGCGCCTTGCGGGCGAGAGCGGGATCGCCGATTTCAAAGAACGCTGCGGAAAGGAGCGTCTCGCCGCTGATCACCTTGGGAAGGAGTCCCTTCTTCAGGCTGTCGCTCCCGAACTTTTCGATCGGAAGCGCTGTATAGACGACGGATTCGAGCAGCGGGATCGGTGCCAGGTTTCGGCCGGCCTGTTCGAGGAGCAGGCACAGCGCCAGGTAGCTGAAGGCCTGACCGCCATGGTCCTCCGAGAGGGAGAGGCCGATCATGTTCGCTTCGGCGAGCGCCGACCAGAGTTCGCGGTCGAAGCCGGGGCCGCTTGCATCGGCCTCGACTTCTCGCAGGCGATCAAAGCTCGTGGACTCGTCGAGGATCTGCTCGGCGAGTTCCTTTACGGCTTCTTCTTCTTCGCTGAAATTGAAGTTCATGATTTACTCCGTTGTCGAGTGCGTCGGGGGCTCGGATTCAGGTGTTCTGCGTTTGGATGGCCGAGCGCTGCCCGTCGTGTTAGGTCTGCGAATTAGCCTTGCGGGGGTCGGAACTTCAGAATGCGGAAGCGCATGGTCCCAACCGGCTCTCCCTGGGCGTCCTTGAAGGTGTAGAGCTGGGTCACGAAGTGGCCTACGCCGAGCCCGGTCGTCTTTTCCGGCGAAACGCTCTCGACCGTCACTTCGTGGGTGAGCTGATCGCCGGGTACGAGCTCGCGCATGTACTCCTGCTCGCAGTTCGTCGCGACAACGGAGGTGAAGCCCGCTTCGTCGAGCAGCTGGAGAACCGACTTCGTGTCGCCCGCCGCCTTCTCATGGGCAATCTCCGCATCCGTCGGCGGCCGGAGGCCCCGCATCGTCCACGCCTGGAGCATCGCAGGCGGTGCGATCAGGTCGCTCCGACCCGTCGACTTCGACGCGTCCGCGTCGAGATAGACTGGATTGCGGTCGCCGGTCGCATCACACCAATGATGGATCATCGCCTCGTTGACCGGGTAGGGGCAACTTCCCGGAGCGCCATCGGACGTTCCTTCGTAGGCGGTCAGCGCTTCCATGAGGGCCGCGCCTTCGAGTGCTTCGCTCATCTTGACTCCTCGCCTAACGCGGGACGCGCGGCATGCGCAGACCGGCCATGGACACGATCTCGCGCTGAATTTCGTTGACGCCGCCACCAAAGGTGTTGATCGTGCCGAGTCGCGACTCGTGCTCGATCTCGCCGTTGATCTGGGCTGCGGGCGATCCCGACTGAACCAGGGCGCTCGGGCCGACGATCTCCTGCAGGAGTCGGTAGACGTCGAGGACGACCTCCGTTCCGTAGACCTTGACCGCCGACGCATCCGCGGGATTGACGAAGCCCGATTCAAGCTGCGAGGCCATGCGCCAGTTGAGCAGCTTCATCGCTTCGATGCGCGCGTAGACTTCGGCCAGATTGCTCTGGACCCAGGGTAGGTCGATCATCTTGCCGCCGTCGGGGGTGTCCGTATCTCGCGCCCATTCGATTACGCGTTCGGTTCGCGCGAAACACGCCGAGCCGAAGGCTGCGAGGCCAACCCGTTCGTGGTTGAGCTGGGTCGTGATGAGCTTCCAGCCGCCGTTGAGACCGCCCACGATGCTCTCCTTCGGAACGCGGCAATTCTCGTAGTAGGACATGGCCGTGGCCGAGCCTGAGAGCGTGTGGATCGGCGCGGCGCTGAAGCCGGGCGTATCCGAGGGCACGATGAACATCGTGATGCCCTTGTGCTTGGGCGCATCGGGATCGGTTCGTGCGGCCAGCCAGATATAGTCGGTGTCGGTCGCACCGCTCGTGAACATCTTCGTGCCGTTGATGACGAAGTCGTCGCCATCGGCGACCGCGGTCGTCGAGAGGCTCGCGAGGTCCGTTCCCGCGTTCGGCTCGGAATAGCCGATCGAGAAGTGACACTCGCCGGCCAGAATGCGCGGAAGGAACTCGGCCTTCTGCTCTTCCGTGCCGTAGTCCATGAGTGCCGGGCCGACGGTCGAAACCGTGACGAAGGGGAAGGGGGCACCCGAGCGTCGCTGCTCTTCAAGGAAGATCATCTGCTCGACCATGGTCATGCCACCGCCGCCGAATTCCTTCGGCCAGCCGACGCCGAGCCAGCCGTCCTTGCCAATGCGGCGGATCATCTTGCGATAAGCCTCGCCGCCTTCCATGCCCAATGACTCGGCTTTTGCTTCCGGCGTCATGAGCTCGCCGAAATAGGTCCGCAGCTTCTCGCGCAGGGCCTTCTGTTCGGGGGTCAGGTCGATGTACATGTGGTTCGCCTCCGGCGGGAGCCCGGGCTCCTCGCGGCGGCGTTGCCGGCGACGGGGGAAGCGGGGGGCTCGTGAAAATGACTGGCGGTTGAGTTTCCGCGCCGTGATGGAGGCAGACTATAACCGCCGGATTCGCAGGGTGAAACACGTTCTATCAGGGTCCGGTTTGGGTCGAAACGGAGGATCGTCCTCCTGATTTCCGGCAGCCCCAGCGATCGCTCGGGGCCGGGCGCGCGAGGCGCGGTCAGGTGTTGAAAAGGAGTATGCATCTCGAATCGAGTGAGTTCGCCATGAGGGCGCCGATGTCACGCATGGATCATCACCCGCGGATCCTCGCGGGAATATCTTCCGCGCGTCTCCGCTCACGCATATGCAGATTGCGGCAACGGACCCTTTTTCTCGGAGAAGGCGAAATCGGTCGTTTCCTGGGCTCTGAGCGCATTTCCGACAAGCAATGAACGCGCATCGGATTCGCCAACCGAGTGATCGCGTGGTGACTTCATTCGCACGGCCACGCGAAGTGATCCACAGATCGGATCGGCAATCCCGGCGCAAGCGGGCGCGCCTGTTTCGCTCCGGGGGGATCTAACGCCTTGCCCGATGGTCGTGCATCAGCCACGATCGCTGATTCCTGATCAGAATCCTCTCGAGGGCGAGTCGAGAGATGTGACGATGGGCGGCCTTTCAGAATTACCGATTGTGAGAACCCGAGATCGTTTGAGCCGGTACGCGATTCCTGCGTGCCGAGCCGCGATCCGAGGAGGATCCATCGGTTGCCGCTTCTATCAGGACTCGAGGAATCGATTGTGGAAGAAGATCTCAAGCGAATCGCCGCTCGGATTCGCAGCTGGCGCGACGACGCAGGTTTGACCCTGCAACAACTCGGAGACCGCTCCGGCGTTTCCGCGAGCACGATTCACAAGATCGAGAATCTGCAGACGGTCCCGACCATCGCGGTTCTCCTGAAGGTCGCGCATGGCTTGAATCGCCGGCCGAGCGAGCTGCTCGCCGAAGTCGATGTCGGCCGACAAGTGGCCGTCATGCGGCGCGACGATCGCCAGACCTTGGCCGTCAAGGACAAGGGCGCAATCGAACATCTGGTCGGGATGATCCCCCGAAACAAGCTCGACGTCTGGCGCGTCCGCATCGAGGCCGGAGTCGGTGCCGGAATGGAGGGGTTCGAACCCTGGGAATTCCATGGCGAGATGGTGATTCTGGTCGAAGAGGGCATCGTCAGCGCTGAAATCGGCGGGGAGCATTTCGAGATCGGCCCTGGCGACTCGATTCACTTCGACCCGAGTCTGCCCCATCGATGGGTCGCGGGGGGAGAGAAGTCGGCGCAAGCCGTCGTCGTCGCGACGATTCCCGATCGACTTCAGGGCGACTTGATGGAGCGCATCACGAGCGCGGCCACCTCGGAGGCCTTTGAACAGTCGGGAATCGAAGCCCTCGCCGATACAGCGAAGCCCTAGCGCGCCACTACCGGGACGTCTCAGCCTTCGGCAGGGACCACCGGTGCGGTCGTTCCTGACAGGTCACGGAGGACGTTGAGTAGGCCCTCGCCGTATTTTTCGGCTTTGGCTTCGCCGATTCCGTGGGCCAGCGTGAGTTCTTCTGCGCGTGCGGGCGCTTCTGGGAAGAGCAGCGCGATCTCGCGCAGCGACCGATCGCTCGCCACCACGTAGGGCGGTACGCCCTCGACCTGCGCGACGGTCAGTCGATGGGCGCGAAGTGCTTCGAAGCGCTGCTGAGCGGCTTCGTCGAGCGGGGCGTCTTCGGGATGAGCGGCGCTAGGTCCAGAACGGGAGCGGCTGGCCCCGGTGGAACTCGCGCGGGGAAGCGAACCCTTCTCCGGCGGAAGCAGCAAGCGAACGGCGCGTTCGCCTCGCATCACGGCGGTTCCGACTTCAGTCAGGACCGCGACCGGGCGATCGCCGCCATCGAAATCGACCCAGCCCGCCGTCACACATCTCCGCAACAGCTTCGTGAGCCAGGTCTCGCTGCGATCGCTGAGAATGCCGAAGGTCTTGGTCAGGTCGAGCCCGGCGGCGCGGAGCCGCGGGTCATCTATGCCGCGCAGCAGCGCAACCGCCGCCGAAAGGCCGTAGCGCCCGTGGATCCGAGCGATCGCCGATAGCGACTTCCGAACGAGAAGATCGACCTCTTCGTCGCTCTGCTCGTTCGTGCGCGCTTCGCCCGTCCCGATCTGTTCGCAGACATCGCATTGCCCGCAGCCCGAGAGCGTTTCCGCCTCGTCGCCGAAATAGCGCAACACCGCATCGTGTCGGCAGCTGCCGCCTTCGGCGAAGCGCATCAGCTCAAGAAAGAGCGACCACTTATGGCGCGCACTTTCGCTTGCGGCGGGCCCGTCGATGACCGCGTCGCTTTCGATCAGCGCGCGGCGTCGGGCGAGATCTCCAGGTCCGAGCAGCATCTGTCCCACCGCAGGCTGGCCGTCGCGGCCGGCGCGACCCACTTCCTGATAGTACGCCTCGATCGATCCGGGGGGCGCCAGGTGAATGACGGCCCGTACATCGGCGCGGTCGATCCCCATTCCGAAGGCGTTCGTCGCAACGACGATTTCGAGCTCGCCCTCGGCAAAGGCGCCGTGAACTTCTTCGCGATTCTCCGCCGGGAGTCCCGCGTGGTAGGCACCGCTCCGCCAGCCGCGCCCGATCAACCGGTCGCGCTCGGCCTCCGTGCTCTTACGTGTCGGGCCGTAAATGATCGCGCAGCCTCGGCCCGCGCCAGGCTCGCCGAGGGTTTCGTGCAAGACCGCGTCGATGGTGCGCCGCCGGTCCGCGGTCCGTTCGACTTCGACCACGCGGAGGGAGAGATTCGGACGGGCGAAGCCGCGCACGAGCTGCGGAGTTTCGGGCGGCAGCGAAAGGCGACCAAGGATTTCATCGCGGACGTACGGAGTCGCGGTCGCGGTGCACGCCAGTACCCGCGCCTGCGGATGCTCCGCGAGGACCCGGCCGATTTCGAGGTACTCGGGACGGAAATCATGGCCCCACTCGCTGATGCAGTGGGCCTCGTCGATCGCGAAGAGCGGGCAGTCGATCGAGCGCAGGATCTGGCGAAAGCGCGGAAAGACGAGGCGCTCCGGCGCGACATAGATCAGCTGAAGCTGCCCGTTCTCGAGGGCATCGAGCCGCGAAGCCATCTCCTGCGGGTCGAGCGTCGACGCGAGGAACGTCGCTTCGACGCCGAGCTTCTCGAGGGCATCGACCTGGTCGCGCATCAGCGCGATCAAAGGCGAGACGACGACCGTCGTTCCTTCGAGCATCAGCGCCGGAAGCTGATAGCAGAGGCTCTTCCCGCCGCCGGTCGGAGCGACGAGCAGCATGCGCTGGGCTTCGAGCAGGCCTTCGATGGCCTCGCGCTGGCCGGGTCGGAACTCGTCGTGGCCGAGTCGCGCGAGTCCCGCTTCGAGACTGACCGTCTGCGAGGCAATCGCCGACGGGACGGGAGGGGTGTTTCCCCGGTCTTCCCCGAGTGCCGATTCTTCTGCCATTTCGGGGGATTCGTCCTTCGTCTGCTTGCTCTGTGCGCTCGGGAGGGGGCAGGCTAGCACGATGGCGCCAACGAATGTCGGCGTGAACGCCGCGATTCGAGTCATACTGTCGGGATCGCGCACATTGCTTGGCACGTTGATCCGGACAGGGGTTGGAATAGATGGTCGAAATGACATTGGTCTACGAGGGCGGGCTGCACACGGTGGCGCGGCACGGTCCCTCGGGTGCGTCGGTGGAGACCGATGCGCCGGTGGATAACCAGGGGAAGGGCGAGGCGTACTCGCCGACGGATTTGCTCGCGGCTTCGCTTGCGAGCTGTATGCTGACGACGATGGCGATTGTGGGGGACCGGGAGGGCTGGGCCCTCGAAGGCAGCTCGGCGCGGATCGAGAAGCACATGGAGCTCACCCCCCGACGACGCGTCGGTCGTGTCGTCGTCGAGTTGGATCTGCCCGCGGGCTTTTCGGATGACGTCAAGCAGCGGCTAGAAGAAGTGGCGCGGGGATGTCCCGTGGCCGCGTCTCTTCATGCGGACGTCGCGATCGATCTCACGATGCGCTGGGGCGACTGAGTCGGTTCATGGCGGGATGGGCGAGCGGAGATGGCCAGGGCGGCCATGAGCGATACGCGCTCTACGGGGATCCCGGGGATCGGGGAACCGCTGTGCTCGCGATGGTCCTGTCAATCAAGGGGCTCGCTGTCGATTTCATCGAGGAGAACGCGTCCCTCGCACTCCTGCTCGCCACCCGCGCTGGTCGCGAGGAGGGGCCGTATCTGCGGACGCCGGAAGGCTTCGTCCTTGCGGACCCCCATGCGATTCTCGAGTGGCTTGAGCGGGTGCATCCTGAACCGGCGATGCTCCCGCAGACGCCGGTTCGACGCGTCTGCGCGCGACTGCTCGAAGATTGGATCGACCTCTGGCTCCCCCATTGGCCTCGACGGTCCTGGGCGACCCTCGAGCGTCTCGGTGAACATCTCGAATCGGCCGGGTTCTTGTTAGGCCCGGAGCCCACCCGAGCGGATTGGCGTCTCGCCGCCTGGCTCGAAACGGAAGTGCTTCCCCACGCGGATGCGCGCAAGCATCTCGCGCGAACGGCACCGCGGCTGGTCTCCCTCGGGCAAGACTTGCTGGCGAGCGAGCCGCGCCCCGCCGATGCCCGCGAAGGCGGAGATGTCTTGCCCATCTCGCTGCTCGGCATCCTGCACGAAGTCGGCGACGACTACCACGCCTACCTAACGCTCAACCATCAGGCGCTCAAGGATCACGGCGATCGCGTGCTACTCGACCTAGGGCTCGGTAAGCGCCCACTCCCCGTACAGGAGGAGTGTGAAATTCGTCGCATCGCGATCGGGCGCGAGCTGGGCAGGCTCCCGCGCCCCGGCCGCCGACGGGTCGCGGAGATGCTCGAGCCGCTCGGGGTCTGGCACGCGCTGTCGCTGCCCCCGGCGCTCGAAGAAGTCGACCCCGCGGATCCGCTCGCGCTCTAGTCGGCGTTAGTCTTCGCCGCTCTCTTCCGCATCGTCATAAGCCGCGACCAGCTTGCTCGGATTTCGCCCATCGACGTAGCCCATGAAGCTCATGTCCATGAGGTCGTAGCCGAGCATGGCGCGAACCTGCTTCGAATATTGCGCGGCGGTCTTGGGTGGAACGGCGAGAACCATATTCTCGATCTGGCGTAGCCAGGGCTGGCAATATTGCAGGGTGATGCCGAGCCGCGTCGTGTTTGTTCGATTCGCGCCCCCGCGATGGAAGAGCGGTCCTTGCCAGACGAGACACGATCCGGCGGGCATGACCGCCGCAAACGTGCGCTCGTCGTCTTCCGTCGGCAGCTCGTCCGGTCCCCAGGCATGACTCCCTGGGATGATTTCCGTGGCGCCGTTCTCGAGGGTAAAGTCATCGAGCGCCCACATAGTGCTGATGCCCTGCGCCGGCCGCGGCCGAGGGGGCGCGCCGGCGTCGTCGTCACAATGATAGGCCTGGCGTTCTTCGCCGGGATGTTTGTTGATCGCGAGCCCGCCCCAGAGCAGATAGCTCGACCGCAGGTACTGATCGATCAAGGCGAGGACCGCCGGGTGCTCGACGAGCTGGGCGATCGAGGGCGCTTTGGCGAGGAGGGCGTAGACGCGCTGTGTCTTTGAACCTTCGAAGGGATTGCGGCCGAAGGGGCCAAGATGGGGCGTGAGTTCGGCGGTGATCTGCTCGACGAGTTCCGGCGGGATGAGCTCGGGCAGGATGACGAAGCCGTCTTTGCGCAGCTTGTCGCTGACTTCTTGCGAGGGTGGGATTCGCAAGAGGGCATCGCCCTGGCTGTCGATGGCCTGTGACATAGGAGACTCCCTTGTAGGACGCGCGGGCTCGAACCCGATCAGGGTAGCTCGCCCTTTTCGATCGCGTCGAAGAGCGAGTCCCCGGCGACGCTGCGGGCGACATCTTCGAGCCAGGGGAATTTCCGGATCGTGTGACCGCCGTCGACGGTCAGACATTGTCCGGTGATCCAGGCGGACTCAGGGCCAGCCAGGAAACGGATCGCGCGGCCGATATCCTCCGGCGCTCCGTCCTTCGCGATCGGTTGTTCGGAGAGAAACGCGTCCACGAGCGGACGATTCTCGAACATGGTGTCGGTCGCGCCTGTTCGTGTTAGGCCGGGACGCACGGCGTTGACGCGGATTCCGAACTGTCCGACTTCGTCCGCGGCCACCTTGACCAGCTGATCGCACGCCGCCTTTGCTGCGCAGTAGGCTGAGAGGAAAGGGGACGAGAGGATCGAAGCGGTCGAGGAGGTGACGACAATGGATCCGCCGCCGGATTTCACCATGGCGAGTCCGGCGTATTTGATCATCAAATAGGTGGGGCGCACGTTCTGATCAATCGTGGCAGAGAAATCGTCATCCTCGTATCCAAGGACCGGGCAGTAGTTCCCACCACCAGGAACTGTGACCGCGATATCGATCCCTGAGTCGCCGCCAGCTTCGGCAACCGCGGCTGCGACCTCACTTCCGACCATGCCATCGCAGGTGCGCGTCGTGAGTTGCCCGCCCGATGGAACGGCCTTGCGGAGGGACTCCGCTGCTTGTTCCAGACGCTCGGCGTTTCGCGCGCAGATCAGAACGTCCGCACCGTCGACGAGGAGGGTTTCGACGGTCGAGAGGCCTATGCCGCTGCTGGCTCCGATCACGAGCGCTCGCTTTCCCGCGAGACTCCCAGGGCCGCCGATCTTGTTTCCGATTCCGTTTTCGAGGTGGGTCGCAGAGGACATCTGGATTCCTTTCTGGCCTAACACCCGCCTTGATCACGGAGCGCACGCCCGCAATCTTCGAGCGTCGGGCATTTACAGCCTGTGAGCATGGCGAGCACGCTCTTCATTCTCTCGAGCCGCGCGATCTGCTCATCGATTTCAGCGAGTTTGTCGCGGGTCATCTTCTGCCAGGTCTGCGCGGCGGGGCGGCCGCGGCCGATCGGTCCGAGGAGGTTCTTCGTCTCGGCGATCGTCATGCCCGCTTCTTTGGCGAGCTTGATCACGGCGATGCGATCGAGGACGTCGGGCTCGTAGACGCGGCGGCCGCTTTCTTTGGGCGCGGGCGGAATCAGTCCTTCGCGTTCGTAATAGCGGAGCGCGGACGGCGCGAGGCCGGTCCGAGAAGCCACTTCGCTGATCGTGAGCAGACTCATTGCGTGCCTCGACTTGGACGCGCCGGCGAGTCGGGCGTCTCGCGGCGCATGCGTCTGTCGAGCTTAGTCCCTGCGGCGATGCTCTTCGAGGGACACGACGGGGGATCGGTCGCTTTCGGAATGCCCGCGTCGCACATCCGGCGCGCCCACCCGAGCGGCGTCCGCCGTCTGATCATCCGGCTGAGCCTGACTCTCTCGTTCAGCGCGGACGCGCGCCTCGTAGTGTTCGATCTCGCGTGCCCGGGTCGCGTCATCCCAGCCGAGGATTTCCGCCATATAGGCCGCGGTGGGTCGCGCGGCGAGGGTTCCGCGATCGAAGGTTTCGATCGAGATGCGGGTTCGGCGCGTGAGTACATCGTCGAGGTGGAGCGCGCCTTCGTGTGAGGCGGCATAGTAGACCTCGGCGGCGAGATAGGTGGGTGCGCCTTCGAGGGGTTCGCCGAGCTCCGGTCGCTCGCGAATCAATTCGATCAATTCCTGGATCCGGGTGCCGTAACGATTGAGCAAGTGCTCGACGACGTTGACATGGAGGCCCGAACCTTCGGCGATCGCTTCGCGCCGATTCCAATGGGCGCGGTAGCCGGCCGCGCCGACAAGGGGAATCGAATCGGTGCAGGATTCGGGAACCTTCTGCTCGAGCGCCCGCGCGACGCAGTTGATCACGTCCTCCGCCATCACGCGGTACGTCGTGTACTTACCGCCGGCGACGGTGATCAATCCCGAGACGGATTGGCTGACCGCATGCTCCCGAGAGAGTTGACTGGTGGCGTCGCTCTCGCCTTGGAGAAGCGGTCTTAGGCCCGCATAGACGCCTTCGATGTCTTCGTGTCGAAGGGGTTGGGCGAGGACTTCGTTGACGCGGTTGAGCAGGTAGTCGATGTCGCTGCGGCTTGCGGCGGGATGAGCGAGGTCGAGATTCCAGTCGGTATCGGTCGTGCCGATGATCCAGTGGTTTTCCCAGGGGATCACGAAGAGGACGCTCTTCTCGGTGCGCAGGATGAGACCGGCGTCGCCATGAATTCGATCGCGGGGGACGACGAGATGGATTCCCTTGGAAGCGCGCACATGGACGCGGCCACGGCCGGCGTGCTTTTGGACCGAGTCGGTCCAAACGCCCGTGGCATTCACGACCTGGCGGCCTTCGATCTCGAGTTGTGCCCCGGTTTCGAGGCAGCGCGCCTTCACGCCCGAGACCCGAGCCCCTGATCTTAGGAAGTCTTCCGCGCGAACACTCGAAAGTGTCACTGCACCATGCACGCGCGCCGTCCGCACGAGCGTCATCGTATGTCGCGCATCGTCGACCTGCGCATCCCAGTACTGGATCCCGCCCACCATGCGATCGCCGCGCAGCCCGGGGAATCGGCCGAGGACGCCCCGGCGCGTGAAATGCCGATGCCGCGGGAGCGCGCGGCGGCCGGCGAGGGTGTCGTAGAGGAAAGTTCCTGCGCCGATATAGCCGCGTTCCCAGATGCGCCGGGTGAGCGGGTAGAGGAAGGGCACGGGCTTCACGAGATGCGGGCAGAGGCGTTCGAGCATGAGCGTCTGCTCGGTCAAGGCTTCGCGAACGAGGCCGAAGTCGAACTGTTCGAGATAGCGAAGACCACCGTGAATCAGCTTGCTCGAGCGGCTTGAGGTTCCCGAGGCCCAGTCGCGCTGTTCGATGAGCGCGACGGAGAGACCGCGTGTGGCGGCATCGAGCGCCGTCCCGGCGCCGACGACTCCGCCGCCAATCACGACGACGTCGAAGGTCTGCATTTGAATGCGCTCGAGGTCAGCCGCGCGCTGTGCCGGGTCGAGCCGAGCCGGATCCATTCAGAGTCTTCCCCATTCTCGCCGGGCCAATGGATGGCCGGGCCGGCGAGGAGAGTAGCGCTCAGACTTCAAGAGCCTCGTGGGTCGCGGTCACGTCCTCGCGGATCACTTGCTGGAGATGTTCCGAGAGCGGGCGGAAGGCGACGGCCATGCCGCTTGGGAGGGCGCGGCGACCGTCGGAACTGCCTTCGTTCGTGTAGAGGATCTGCCCCGAGACGAGGAGTCGTTCGCGGCCGACAGGGAGTTCGAGTGCGATGTCGGAGCCGACGATCCAGGGGCGCGGTGTGACGAAGTAGGCGCCGCCGGTGGAGAGGGAATAGCAGCGGACGGATTTTTCCTTGCCCGCCGAAAAAGTGCGCGTGCGCCATTCCTTCGGAGCGCGTCGTTCGCCGCGGGGTGCGCGATCGGCCCAGGGAGAGAGCGCGCGGTTGATTTGGAAGCGCAGGGCATGACGACCGAAGCGTCCGAAGAGCGCCAGGTCGACGCCGGCCTGTCGGATCTCGAGTCGTCGCGCGTCGTCGGGAGCGCGACCAAAGGCGATCGGGACGAGCTGCGGCGAGCCGACACGAATTCGCAGCTCGGCCAGTTCCGATTCGAATGCGTCGGGATGGATATCGGCCTCTGGGATCAACACGACCGAGGGCGGTCGGTCGAGAGAATCAGCGAGGCTCCCCGCGTGTTCGAGCGAGGTCGCAGGAAGAACCTGCGCCGGAAGAGCTTCGATTTCTTTCGCCATCGCCTGGCGAAGAGGTCCATCGCTGCCGAGCACGATGATCGGGTCGGTGGAGATCGGGGTCAGGCTCGTTCCATTGAAGGCGTTCATCGCGATGCTCGTTCTCGTGATTCGTTCAGGTTGAGTAGGGCGCGAGTTGCGCTTCCGCCGGCGATCGAGGGTTCCCATCCATCTGTACACGGCATCGGGTTCTCCCGATGCTCGCTTGAGGCGATAGACTGCGGGCGCCTTGATTGACCCAGACTCTGCTCGAACTCATCGGAACGTTTGCGAATGACTTCGTCACGCGCCTCACACTCAACGAGTGATCAAAGCGGTACAGGAAAGTTGCATCGTGTCCGCGCGATGGGCGTTCAGCTGCGCGTGGACGAGCCCGAGTCGATGTTGCGTGCAGTCTGTGCGCAACACGTCGGCATCTCCGAGGAATCGATCACGCATCTCAAGATTGCACGACGCTCACTGGACGCACGGCGCCGCGGGCGCACTCACGACCTGCGCTTCGTTTATCACGTGGACCTCACGCTTTCCGAGTCGACCCCGGCGCCCTCCATGGCGCTTGCGAGCGGCGCGGCGCGGGAAGTGCCCGAGGCTGTCGGCTTCGTGGTGGAGGGCGTCGATGCATCCATTAGGCGAAAGCGGATCGCGGTGATTGGGGCGGGGCCGGCGGGTCTCTACGCTGCCTGGACGCTTGCGGCGAATGGGATGGGCGTCGACGTACTCGATCGCGGGCCGATCCTGACCGAGCGCGGGCGGTCGGTGGCTCGCTTTACGCGCACCCGTGAACTCGATCCAGAGCGGAACCTGCTCTTTGGCGAGGGCGGGGCCGGGACCTATTCCGACGGCAAGCTCTATACCCGGACCCAGCATCCGATCGAGGGCGCGATTCTCGCGTCGCTGATCGAGGCGGGGGCGGATCCCGAGATCGCATTCGATGCCCGCGCTCATGTCGGAACCGATCGGCTCCACCGAATCCTTCCGCGCCTGCGCGCGCGACTCGAGGAGATGGGCGTTCGGTTTCATTTCGATACGAAGCTCGAGCAACTGGTGACCGATGTCGCGGGAGACACGGTACGCGCGTTGCGAACTAACAAGGGAGAGATGCCTTGTGATGGGGTCGTGTTGGCTCTTGGGCATAGCGCGCGGGACACCCTGCGCTCCCTTCATTCGGAGGGGCTGGTTCTCGAAGCGAAGCCCTTTCAGATCGGGTTGCGCATCGAGCATCCACAGTCCCTGATCGACGTGGGGCGCTTCGGCGAGGGGGCCGACCTCGATCGCTTGGGCCACGCCTACTACTCCCTCGTCGCGAAGGCGACGGAAGGGGCGGGGGCTGTACATAGCTTCTGCATGTGTCCGGGGGGCCAGGTCGTTGCTGCGGTCGCCCAGCCGGGCCTGCTCTGCACGAATGGGATGAGCAATTCGCGGCATTCGTCGCCCTTTGCGAACTCGGGGCTCGTCGTGACGCTCGGCCCACGTGAGTATGGGGACGGGATCTTCGCGGGGGTCGAAATGCAGGAGGCCCTCGAACGCCGATTCTTTGAGGCGGGGGGCGGCGATTACTCCGTCCCGACGCAGGGCGTGGTCGACTTTCTGGAGGGGCGTGCAACGTCGACCCTCGGACGAAGCAGCTACAAGTTGGGCACGACCTCCGTCCGGATCGATGAATTGCTCCCCTCCGATATGACCGAAGCACTACGGGCCGGCATTCGGCGCTTCGATCGTCAGCTGCCGGGTTATGCGGGCGCCGAGGGCTTGCTCGTCGGCATCGAGTCGCGAAGCTCGGGACCCATCCGCATTCCCCGCGATCCACAGACCCGCCTCGCGACGGGCTTCACCAACCTCTGGCCGGTCGGCGAAGGAGCGGGCTATGCCGGCGGAATCATGAGCGCGGCCATCGACGGCGCGCGGAGCGCCTGGGCGGTGCTGTCCCACGAAGGCTAGGTCGGGCCTGCTCGACGGAAGGTGTTAGTCGCGCAGGACGAGGGCGTGGGGGATCTCGTCGCGATCGTCGGGTTGGATCGGAAGCGGATGGGAGAGGATCTCCCCGCAGCGCGCGATGGCGCTTTCGATTCCGCTTGTGATGTCCCCGGACCGAATTCCCTCCAGGACGAGCTCGACGACATCTTCCCAGCTCTCGTCCGGGTCGAGCACGCGATCGATGGCTTCGTCGGCGAGCACGACCACGCGATGTTCGAGGAGCGTGACGTAGATGAGGATGCCGGTTCGGCCTTCCGTCTGCTGCATACCCTGCTCGTGGAATTCATGAACAGCGGCCCGCTCAGCGGTGCGTGTGCGTTCGGATTCGGGAATGAAGAGCCGTCGGATTCCGGGCACGCGCCCCAGCGCGTGCCCGACCAAGACGGCGAGCAACTGGACTCCGAAGAGTGCCGGTCCCGTTAGGTCGATCGGAGCGAAGCTTGCGGCAAAATAACTCAACGCGGCAAGCAAGAAACTCAGGCGCCAGGGCGCCGCCGCGTGTTCATCGCTCCGGCCCACGACCGACACGACGATCTCGCCCGAGGTGTTGGCCTCTGCGGCGTGAACGGCGCGGGTGATGCGCTCCGATCCGGCTGCGTCGATCAGCTTCGAGGGTCGCAACTCACCATCCTCCCGAGGCGCCACCGCCTCCGAATCCACCACCGCCGCCCCCGAATCCACCGCCCCCGAAACCGCCTCCGCCGAACCCTCCGCCGAAGCCGCCGCGGGTATGGTGGCGACCCCCGAAGCCCCCGCCGCGATATCCGCCTCCCACGGTCGGCGTCGCGATCATCATCATCGATAGAATCGCGGCGGCAATGGCCGAGAAGAGTGCAACCAGGCCTGCACTTGTGAGGAATAGGCAAAGAAACCCTGCGATCCCTCCGGAAGCGATTGGGGGGAGGGCCTTACTCAGAGGACGCGTGAACATGCCAGCGACAATGCCGAGGAACATGCTGAACAAGAAGGCATTGCCGATTTTCTCCCGTTCCAGAATCGCCGACGAATGCTCGGGCGCGGGCGGAAGCGCTTCCCCTCGCGTGACCTGCATGATCATTTCGACGCCCGCAACCACGCCGTGTCCCATCGCCCCGCGGCGGAATTCCGGAATCATGTAGTCGCGAAGGATGCGGGCGGCGGTCGCGTCGGGAAGAACGCCTTCGAGTCCGTAGCCGACTTCGATGCGGGCACGGCGATCCTTGGCGGCGACGATGACGATGACGCCGTTGTCGAATTCCTGTGTGCCGATCTTCCACGCGTCGGCGACGCGGATTCCGAAGGCGTCGATCGATTCGCCCTCAAGGGTCGGAAGGGTCAGCACGACGATCTGGTGTCGCGTCTCTTTCTCGAAAACAGCGAGCTCGTACGAGAGCTGTTTCTCTTCGCTCGACGAGAGTAGGCCGGCGTGATCATTCACCCGCGCCTTGAGTGTCGGGACATCGACGAGCGCGCGCGCCGGCACAACAAGGGCGGCCGTCAGGAAGAGTCCCAGAAGAATCGCGACAGAGGCGATCCCGCGTGTGCGTGTCCAGCCGCGCATCGCGATCAGAACTGGACCTCGGGTGGCGTGTCCCCAACCCCGGCGCGCGTCTCAAAGGTCGGCTTCACCTCCGCGCTCGTGGCCATCGCGGTCAGGTTCGTCGGAAACGAACGCACGAGCGTGTTGTAGGCGCGGACGCTTTCGATGTAGCGACCGCGGGCGACGGTGATCCGGTTTTCCGTGCCCTCGATCTGCGCTTGGAGGTCGCGGAAGCCGGCGGTCGCGGTCAGTTGTGGATAGGACTCGGCGACGGCGAAGAGGCGGGACAGGGCGCTCGAGAGCTGGCCCTGGGCATCCGCGAATTTCTGCAGTGCTTCCGGATCGTTGGCGAGTTCCGGAGTGATCTGGATGCTCGTCGCCTGGGAGCGTGCAGAGATCACGGCTTCGAGCGTTTCCTTCTCGAAGTTGGCGGCGCCCTTCACGGTCTGCACGAGATTCGGGATCAGGTCCGCACGCCGCTGATACTGATTGCCGACTTCGGCCCAGCGCGCTTTGACGTCTTCATCGCCGGCCTGGATATCGTTGTACCCGCAGCCGGACAGAGATAGAAGGGGGAGCAGAATCAGCAGGTTCAGGATGAGAGTGGTCCGACGACTTCGTCTGATTGCGCGCACGGGTGGG
>Ga0316208_1001532_pt1 | contig 21412 bp, 19 predicted proteins | sample 3monopyrite_MG_FD_204944 | JGI IMG/M metagenome (GOLD analysis project Ga0316208, IMG submission 204944) | Microbial mat bacterial communities from mineral coupon in-situ incubated in ocean water Damariscotta River, Maine, United States -... | ecosystem: Environmental > Aquatic > Marine >...
GAATTAAGGCGTACTGAGTTTCATAAAAAAACCAGATATTACTCCCCTGTTTGGCTTCAAGTGAAGTAACGTCAGGACTTTCAGGTTTAACCAGAATGCTAACCGTTGATGCATACTGAGGTGTAATGCTGAAAGCATATAAGGCGCCTATCAAAGCAAAAACAAATGTAATACCTAAAATTGAACGGAAATGGCGTTTAAAAACCAGCCAGTATTCAAGCAAATTAATTTCTTCATCAAGAGATTCATTAATCGCGTGTGGCGGCAGAACCGATCGGCGCCGTTCATTAACAACATGTAATGAAGGTGGTGATGTTTGGCGTTTAGCTTCAATGCGATTCATAAATATACTCTTAAAGTGAATTTTTACCCATACTAATATTGTTATATTTACTACAAACTCTTAACCGCGTTCAGTTTTATCCTAATATACTAATTTGGTATTATACATGAAGTATTCTGATGTATATGCGAAAGCAGAATTAGAATGTTAAAAAATGTGAATTCTTTTACATAAATCAGATAGTTAGCCTATCGCTCATAGCTACCTTAAAAGAACCTAGAACTCACAGATTAAAAGATAAATATTCGGTTTATTCTATTATTCAGCCTAACAAATATGCACGGCCCATTAAATATAACAAAAAAAGTATGTAATTATTCTAAGGACTTTCTTTAATGCTTTAACATAAGACTTCTGATCTGTACCCCATTTAACGGACATGAATTTCTAAGTTAAACTAACAGAAATGAGGTGTCCAAAATGGGTAACAGAAAGTATACAACAGAATTTAAGCTTGATGCAGTGCGCTTAGCTTTATCGAGTGAATCAAGCTAGGCTCAAGTAGCACGGGATTTGGGAATAAATGAACCCAGCCTTTACAATTGGATCAGTCAGTATCGGGGCGATGTTTTAGACAACCCGAATACATTAAGCCCTGAACAAGAACTGACCGCCCTTAAAAAAGAAGTTGTGCAACTAAAACAAGAGCGAGAAATATTAAAAAAGGCGGCCGCCTACTTTGCGAAACACCAAGCATAAGGTATCAATTTATTGATACGCATCCAGAATTCGATGTTCAACTTCAATGTCGTATTTTGGGTGTATCCAAAAGTGGATTTTATGACTGGCGAAGTAGGCCGCTAAGCAATCGCGAACAAAGTGATACTGAGATTTCACCTAAACTCGTTGAGTGCTTTGAACAAAGCCAACGTACTTATGGCGTACGTCGATTAACCGACGACCTAAATGACTTAAGTATCGATGTGCATCACAAACGTGTTGCAAGGTTAAAACAAGAATATGATATTTATCCTAAGCAACATAAGAAGTTTGTTGTCACCACAGACTCAACGCACGGTAGAGCCGTTGCAAAGAACGAGCTTAATCGACAGTTTACGGTTAACAAACCGAATACTGTTTGGGTGAGTGATATTACCTACATCGGTACAGCAACGGGTTGGATTTACTTAGCCACGATCATCGATTTATATTCTCGTATGATTGTTGGCTGGCAACTCGCCAACCATATGTGAAGCGATTGATAACGCACAAAAGAGCCGAGGTTGTTTACCTCAACTCTTTCACTCTGACCGAGGCTCACAGTATGCCTCAGAAGAGGTTGAAACTAAACTAAAAACGGTAAACATAAGTATGAGTCGAAAAGGCAACTGTTGGGACAATGCCGTTGCAGAAAGTTTTTTCGGTACGTTAAAAACAGAGCATGTAAGCCACGAACAGTATAAAAACATTCAAGAAGCACGTTTAAGCTTGTTTCAATACATTGAAGGCTTTTATAATCGCAAACGCAGACATTCACACTTAGGGAATATATCACCACTTAAGTTTGAACAAATGGCTGCATAATCTATGTCCGTTTTATGGGGTACAGGTCACTTCTGATAAAAAACTGACAATGATTTTATGTATATTTCCTACCAAGAAACTGTAAAGTAAAATACCAAATAAACCGAGGGTTTTGCTTTAAATAGCGTTTCCATAAACGCTTAGGTTCAGATAGCAAACGAAACAACCATTCTAAAGCTATACGCTGAATCCATCGTGGTGCATGTTTTTTATTACCCGCAATAAAATCAAATGCAGCCCCCACACCCAGCATCACACACTGTAATTGTTCTTTATGTTCAGCCATCCAAATTTCTTGTTTAGGACAACCTATACCAACAAATAAAATATCAACATTCGCGTTATTTATTTTTTCAACTACCTTCACGTCTTCCTCGTCATTTAAAGGACGAAAAGGAGGAGAAAAAGAATAGGTTATTTGAATATCAAGGTATTGTTTTCTTAGGTTAGACTGAACAAGCTCAAGAACAGAATCGGAACTACCACCATAAAAACCAATATTTAAATTTTTCTTTCCACTTAGCTCACACAATGCATTCATAATATCCTGCCCCCGAACCTGAGCAGCATTGTTATGCCCTAATAACTTTTGTGCGATTGAAAGCGGTTTACCATCAGGAATAATAAGATCAGCTTGATTAACAACACTACGAAAACTTAAAGAATCAAATGTTTCCATACACATATGAACATTCGACACGCAAACATACGCGCCTTTTTGTGAATCGGTTAGATTTATCACATTATCAATAGATAAACTTAACGTGGTCACATCAACATCCATGGTTACTATTTTTTGACGAGTCATACTACGTTCTTCTTTGCTTCAGCATCATCTATCGCTTCTTGATAGATATTCATTAAAAGCTCATAGTTTTTTTCTGCTGTATATTTTTCTTCAAAAACTTTGCGCGCATTTAAACCCATTTTTCTACACTCTTCAGGGTGCTCATGCATCCATTGTACTTTTTTAGCTAAGTCTTTTGCATTACCGGCTTCAAAGTGCAAGCCGGTTACACCATCTTCTACTATTTCAGCCATTCCTCCCAATCGAGAAGCCACTACGGGCAACCCTTGCGTAAAGGCTTCAACTAATACCAATCCAAAAGTCTCATAGCACTCTGAAGGCATAACAAGAAATGAGGCTTTTCTCATTTCTTTCTGAACAGAATCTTTTTCAAGCATGCCAAATGTAATAATGTTATTACTTTTTAAATCATTAAGTTCATTCTCCAACGGCCCCGTACCAGCAACTTTCAAAGGGATCTCAAGATCTTGCCATGCATTGATAAGGGTCATTAAACCTTTTTCCTGACTTAACCGACCAACAAAAAGAGCACCGTTTCTTATAAAATTCATGTCATTATTATCAGGGTGCGGATCATCAGAAAAATTAGGCTTGATTCTGATTTTCTCTTCAGGAAAACCGGCTTCGATATATTTATTTCGCGCAAATTCAGTCAACGCAATAAAACGATTAACCTTTGTATTCCATGTGCTATTGTTTCTATGTTTTTCAACCATTCTAGCAACAGCAAACGTACCAATTTTAGAGCCCCGATAACAACCATGTAAAACAGATTGATAAGCACTCCCCTTTACACAAAGCTCACATATCTTTCCATCTCGCATTAACAATGCGCCTGGACAAATAGTTCGATAGTTATGCAGTGTTTGCACGACTGGAACTTGCTCTTCTACACATGCATCATATATTGACGGAGTTAACAATGGAAAAAAGTTATGAACATGAACAATATCAGGCTCATTCTTTTTTAATACTCTCTTCAAATTAAATTTTGAACGATCTGAATAATGTACGTTCAATCCTGCTATTACTTTAGAGAGAAAGTTATTCACATCATTCTTCACCTTGAATACCTGAATATTATGACCTTTGTCACGCAACAGGGAAAATTCAGAATCAACAACCACATCCTCTCCGCCTAAAACCTGATATTCATTATGAATTATTAAAATTTTCACTGTAACCTATTGAAAATATTGAGGGTGACAATAATATAAACCAGAATAAAGCTGCACCATGTGGGTTTTCTAGCGCCACCTCAAATGATGCAAACATAAGAGCCCCCAATAAAAACGGAAAAGCCTTTGTAAAGCCAATTACTTTAGCCTGACTTCTAAAAACCAAAACAATAAAGATAAAGCACAACAACAAACCAACGATACCGCTTTTAAAAAAGATACCAATAAAAGAATTGTGTGGCTCTATCAATTCCTTATCTCTAAACAGAAATTCAGGAGCAACAACTTCGAGAAAGCCATACTCAAAACCATTGCCAAAAAGGAAAACAAACACCTTAGAAAAGTTATTTTCTATTATCAACTGCCAGAATAATAAGCGTGTTCCTGTAGTACCCGATGACGTACCTCGTGTTGTAAACAGCTCTCCCCCCAGATATACACCCAAGTCTTTAAGACCCTCTGAGTTCAACAATCCGCTTAAACCAATAAGAATATCACCAACCAACCCCAAATATAAAAAAAGGATAAATCCTAAGCCTAATAGCATATATATTGAATTTTTTTGATAAAAACCTGCCAAAGTGGCGGTGCGATTTAAAAGTAAATATATAAAGACAATTGAAAATATTGTGACAATGGGTGTCCTAAATACTGACTCTCCAATTAAAATACCACTCACCACTAATAAAAACGCACCACCAGAAAAAACCATACTTTTTAGTTTCATTTTTTTTATAACACTTACTAAAAACAAAACTCCTAAAAACTGTGAAGCCATTGAACTTTGATATCCAGCCGGAGACAAAACTGCTAACAACACAGCGATTAAAACTATAAAAAGAAAATATTTATTTATCATCCTAGATATTTCATTTAAATAAATGAAGATAATCAAGGGGAAAATAAAATAACCAAATACAGCCACCCTTCTAAGCGAAAATAAAGTCCACTCACTCGACAAATAATCAAAAAAAGCGAAAAATATAAAATACAAAAAAAACAGAACAAAAAACTTATTAGTTTTAAACGCAGACAAAAATAATTTAATTCTATATACAACCGATAGTACAATAAAAACCTCTGATATATATATTGGCCCAACAGAGATCAGTTTAGAAAAAAACCTATTTCCTATAAGAAAAGCTAAAAAAATAAATGGTACCAAACGACGAATCATTTCTTTAATAACTCAATAGCCAAACTGTTAGCAACAACTTGTGCCGTCTCTAAGTCTTTGATATTAAATAAACCTTCAGATGTGGATTTATAATAAGCACATAAAAAACTATAATTGTAATCAACCAATGACTTTCCTGTAATATTCAAAGATAAATCAGAAAAAATTTCATACAAATCACCCGACAAAGATACTTTATAAACATTTGCATGACACTCATAAAAAACTCGCCCATACAAAAATACCTTTTTTCCCAGTAACAAAGCCTCATAACCCACTGTGCTCGTCAGTGTTACAATAGCCAGTGCATTTTTAATAAGGTTTTTCGTATCGTATTCTGGTCGAATTAATTTAACATTATGAATTTTACTTAAATCTTTATAAAATTTTAGAGAAGGATAACCTGCTGCACTAGGGTGATCTTTAACAAACAAACATGCACCAGATGGCAAGTTGTATGCTATAGATTTTATAACCTGCAACTCATCTACAAAATTGCTTGCTAAGATTGAGGTAGAAGATTCCGGATGAAAATGAAGAGGATATAAATAATACTCTTCAGATATCGCCGGATTATCGTAGAAAGATGACAACCATTTAAATTTATACGCTCTCTTAAAATCTCGAAAAAAAATACTCCAATAATAATTAAAGTAATTTTTAAGTTGATAACTACCTTGGCAGCTATTATAAGTTGACAAAACTAAAAGCTTAATTTTATCTACAATTCCTTTATATTTATATTTTTTAAAAATATTCATTTGAGACAAATTGTTTGTCTTCATATAATCTGGCTGAATATTTTCAAACTTATCCAAATAAATATCAATGTACGGTTCTTTTTTAATACTTTCATTCTGCTGTAAACTATAAGAACTCATCATTTCTTCACAGCCACATAATGGGGTTGAAGTGATTGAAAAACGTCTGGGCAACCTACTTTGAATCAAACCAACGTATCTAACCCCCAACTCTTGACAAACGAACCAGCTATAATATGCAAAAGAATTAGACACATTTTCATAAAGAACATAATCTACTTTATGCTTCGATATGATTTCTTCAAAAAAACTTAACAAGCTTGATTTCAATAAATCAACATCATCTTTATAAGACCAATTAAAACCAGTTGAATAATATGTTGCTCGTTCAACATCCGAAAATAGCGCATTATTTAAATTATAATGAGAATATTTATTTACAATATCTTCCGATTTAACTGTTTTTAAAATATAGTATTCATCTTCTATATATTGCTTGTTTTTTTCATATTCACATTCAGAACTAAAAGCATGAATAACCGAAAAACCTTTGTTCTTTAATATACTTCCCAGCCGGATAAAGTAATCAGAATATCCTGGCGCACTATTATGCAATATAAGTATTTTATTCATCCATATTATCTCAATTATTCAACGAACAACAAAACATTAACTTTAGACAAAAAAATCACCAAAATCACACCTTAAGTCGTGTTTAATGTACCAACAAATTTATTAAAATATAAATAGATAGACTATTTCTATAACACTGTAACGAATAAATGTTATCGACAAACATTATAGAAATAAATTTTATTTATTTAATTCTCCTCATATAGAACACATATAAATTAATAATTTATTTAAATTATTTTATTTGCCGAAGCAACACAAATGCTTCGGCAAAATTTACACCAACGGAATTACCTCTTGCAGCATTTAACCGTATTGCATTCTTAATACTTCTACTATGTGGTTCTTTACGCATTTCTTCACAATAAGCATTGAGTGCTTTCTCTTTAACTTTTATGTGTTGAGAAATATCAACAAATACATTAGGTAAAAAAGGATGTATATCTGGAGTTTGCCATTCAGTACTTGAAAGAACTTCAAACGCATATATTTCTTTCACGCAAAAATTAGGTTGAGGGCGACAAACAGTCATTACAGCTTTATGTGCTACCTGATGATCTATATTTAGATCACCAATATGATGTGTATAAATTATTTCAGGTTTTAATTTTGAAATCACTTTCTCTACTGATTGCGTTACATCTAATAAAGGTACTGAATCCATTTTATTATCAGGAAAATTTAAGTTTTCCATAGAGACAACACCTAATACATCCATTGCTTTTTGTGCAGTACTTTGACGTACTGATACCTCATCCTCTGCAACAAGTCGAGAACCAACTCCATCAGTCATAAACAAGACATGAACCTGATCACCCGCAGCAGTATGCTTTGCCATTGTTCCCGCACAACCTAAAGCCTCATCATCAGAATGCGCAGCTATTACCAATATGGTTTTAGTCATCGATTAACTTCCAACTGGTTGCTGTTCCTGCAACAATATCCTCTAAAACTTTTTTTCCGATAATGTCTTCATAGTTTATCGTTGCTAAACCAAAACCAGGCCTAATAGACCTAATAGAATCCTTATTAATAATTTCGCCTTTCCGAAGATTTTTTACAAAATAAAGTGAGCGTTTAAATTGAGTAGATTTTTTTTCATTTTCAGATGGACCAATATTTCCATCCCCAAGGGCTGTCCAAGCTAAGTTTACTTCTTTTACCAAAGCAACTAATTCAGCTGGCTCCATTGAGAAAGCTGAATCAACACCACCCAAACTTCTATCAAGACAAAGATGTTTTTCAATAATTGTTGCTCCTAGCCCAATGGAAAGTATTGGTACAAGATTACCCATAGTATGATCAGATAAACCAACTGGACACCCATATTTTTCCTTTAGAAATGGAATTGCATTTAAATTTGCATCAGCAACTTCAGCAGGATAAGCACTTGTACATTTTAAAAGTGAATAATCCTTACAGCCATATTTTTCTAAAGTATTGACAATTAAATCTATATCAGAAAGTGTCGCCATTCCAGTTGATACAATAACTGGCTTATTAGTCTTCGCCACAGCTTTTAAAAGTAAAACATCTGTACTTTCAAACGAAGCAATTTTATATGCGGGTGTATCAAGTTCTTCTAAAAACTTTACAGAATCTGTATCAAAGGGTGAACTAAAACAAGTGATATCAAGTTCTTTTGCATATTTAAAGATTTCTTTATGCCAATCTTTAGACAACTCTGTTGATTTATAAAGATCATACAGATATGAGCCATTCCAAAGTGATTTAGAATCATTGATAAGAAAATCTTTTGATTTAGAATTGAAGGTAATCCCTTCTGCCGTGTGAGTTTGGACCTTTAATGCATTAGCTCCTGCTTGAGCAGATAATTCCACTATCTTTAATGCTGTATCTAAATTTCCATTGTGGTTACCTGACATTTCAGCAATCACATATGGTGGAGAAGTTTGAGTTATTTTAAAACCATTAATATTCATACTGTACCTTTAAAACACATCATTATCTGATAACACAAGATGAGGGGTATCTCCAACACTTAAGTTATTTCCAGATAAATCTTTAAATATAACATAACTGAAATCCACAGACATTGAAAATCCAGAACGCTCAAAAAGATATTGATCACCAACAGCACACCAAGCGTCAACATAATCAACATCCAGATTTTTTTCTACCACATATTTTTTATATGTTTTTTTAAGAGATGATAATACAACATCCTCTGTATCAAAAAAATAATCGACTATGTGAACACGTCTTTTTTCTTCAAAATACTTTGATATAAAAAAACCTACCAAAGCATTATTATTATAAATACAACATAGGTCATAATCCCAACGTGGATTTTGTTCAAAACGCCAAGAAAAAAAATCTGGATATTTTAATAATGAAAAAGAATATTTATTATATTTTATTTTTATTAACTCATAGATATCTCGAAACACATCATCAGAATAGCTTAACCACTTAAAAGTAAAATCTGAAACATCATTCATTGGTAACGCTTTCATTTTATACTCATAGAAGGGTAAAGGATGCTCTTGTTTCCAACCGGCTCTAAGATGGGCTTTAATAGCTTTTGCATTAGGGAACCCTAATGCAAAAGTATAACCTCTATCTGAAATATCATTGAGAGCGTATTCTGTAATTTGACCAAATATTCCCATTTTTTGATATTTAAAACCATTGACAAAAATATTATTACAGAGAGCTCCCCTTTGCTCCTGCTTGTTAATTAATGCATCAATATCCAATAGACAATAACCTGCCACAATACTATTTCCATCAAAACAGCAATAAATATTATTTTTTTTAGAAAAAACCCAAGCATAAATATTATTATCAAGTTTCCGCTGAAATACCGTTTCCCACGACTCGATAAATAAATAAATATCTTTTTCTGATGTTACCTTTCTAATATCCATTAAGTCTCTCTCGACTATGTTTAAGTTTAAAAAAAAACATTAGCTGTATCTAAAATATAGTTAAACATTTTTAAAATACTCTACAAAACCTCCATCTTGCTGCTTTATTTCAAACTCGAGTTTCTCAAAAAGTTTTCTTGATGCAATATTGTCTTTGTGGATAATAGCTTTTAATTTTTTACCAAACATCATATCTTCCAGTTTATTTATGGCCTTTTTAGCGACCCCTTGTCCTGCATGTTCTGGTGAGACGATAATAGATATTTCTAATTCTTTTGTATTCAAATCATCAATTCTCAAAACACCTGCTTTCTGGTTATTGAACGTGACAATGAATAATTGTGATTCATGTGAGTTTATTGTTCTATTAAACCAATCAATATGCTCATCTAAACTAGGAGTAGTTAGATTTCTAAAAAACTGACGAACTTCCTTAGTTTGCAACTCATAAACAAAATTAGAATCTGTTGAAACAGCAGGCTCTAATGAAACAGAGCAATCATCTTGTCCTGTGAAATTTATATAATTCAATACTCTCGAAACACCTTGCCCATCAATTATTGAAGAAGCAACCAGGGAGGTTTTTTGAATTGAATGTCTTAGCCATTTTATACTCTCACATAATTGAGAAAATTCCTTTAGGTACTTAATTGCTCGAATAGAATCGAGTCTATTGGCTATTTCCATTTGATTATCTGCTATTACTACTTGAATACTCGGTAAACCCAAACACCCTCTTTCCCATGTTGTAGATCCAGCTGCACCAATAGCTAAATCTGCATTTGCCATAATCTCAGCCATATTATCTACACTAGCCTTAACCCTTGTTTTATATGGCATTTCTTCCGCTTGCTCTTTAATCGCACCAATATGAGGGGCTGCTGCTCCCATCACGACTACAATTTCCAGCTCCCTAGGTAGATTACAGGTTTTGAGAGCATCAAGTACACGGCTTGTAGCGTTATCTGGATCAACACCACCCATTGTAACCAACAATTTTTTAAACTGAGGTTGTGCTCTTCGCTTTAGACTAAACTCACGCCATTGTTCAAATTCCGGTCTGAGTAGTGCATATTTTGACCCAAGTAGCATTTGGCATTTTTCTGTTACTAAACTTTGATATTCTTTCACTCGTCGGCCATAGGTTTGATCTAAGAGTAAATCACACTGGTGATATCGGTCCGCGAGATCATCAATGACCATAAGTTTACCATAAAAACTATTTAACTCAGTTTGCCATGTTGCATCTATTGAATAATGATCAACAATAAGCCAATCAGGTTTAATATCTTTCAGTATTAGTTTACATTCTTGAGCATCATATTCCTGAGTAGCACCAATCCAACTTGCATGAAGTAGTTCAACTTTCTTTCCATTTACTTCTTTAGAAGAAATAGAGTCGGTAGTATTAGATAGCGCTAAGATATGAACAAAATAATTATTTGAATGAATATAATCAATCAGGTTACCCGTGTGTTTACGACAAATAAATTGAACTTCTGCTCCTTTTTCACGCAAAGCATTAGCAAGAGTCAAGCAACGCATAACATGACCTGCTCCCATTTCTATGGATGCATCAACACGAATGACTACTTTCAATTAAGTTTCCCACCTTTTTGTAACACTTGATGCATTAACTCAGCTTGAGTCCAGTCTTCTTCCGTATCAATATCTTGCACTAAATATCTTGGTAATATAAATGGAGAAGCATCGCTGGAGAAAATTAGCTTTTCAGCTTTAAAGGCATCTGTCTTCCCCCAATAGAATTGGCCTGCATCGTGATAAGCTTCTTCTAAATCTTGAGAACGCTTAGTAAAAAATTGAGGATTATACATTTCAACTCTATTATATTTTGTTAATTTTATAGCCCTCTGGATGGGGAAAGAATAACTTGTAACAGTAAAACAGTAATCAGCCTGAGAAATTTTAAATTGTTCATAAGCATCTTGAATAGCTTGCGACTGTACAAATGGTGCAGTTGCATAAAGACAACAAACATAACCTGGTACTATTTCATTTATCTCAAACCACTCTATTGCATGTTTAATAACAGACAGTGTACCTGCATGATCATTGGCTAACTCATCCGGTCGCATAAATGGGACTTCTGCGCCATATTTTGTTGCAATTTCTGCAACCTCATCATCATCTGTAGATACAATTATTTTATCAAAACAACGACTTTTTATTGCTGCTTCAATGGAATAAGCGATCATGGGTTTACCACAGAAATTTTTTATATTTTTATGTGGAATGCGTTTACTGCCCCCTCTTGCTGGAATCACACATAGTTTCATTGAAGTACCTTTTGAAGTACTTTGACTACTGTATTTTGATCTTCCAAAGACATACCATGAAACAATGGGATGCTAATTGTTCGCTGGTAATATGATTCAGCAACTGGAAAGTCTCCTTTCTTAAACCCTAGTTGTTGATAGTACGGTTGAGTATGGACTGGAATATAATGAATATTGACACCAAGACCATTTTCTCTAAGATCCTGAAAAACCTGTGCGTGCGATTTTGTAATTTTATTTAATTCAATCTGAACTGGATAAAGATGTAACGCAGAGTAACTATCACTGAATTGAACAGGTACTTTGAGAGGCAACTCTTTTAAGAGCTCATCATAACGTTGTTGCAAATCATGTCGTTGTTTTACGAACTCATCTAGTCGCTGCATTTGACTAACTCCCAACGCAGCTTGCATTTCAGTCATTCGATAGTTAAAGCCAAGAGCAATCTGCTGATAATACCATGAACCCTCAGATTTTTTTGTCATGAGTTTGGAATCACGTGTTATACCATGACTCCTATACAAATTTATTTTTTCGGCTAATTCAGCATTATTTGTTGTAGCTAAACCACCTTCTGCTGTTGTAATAATTTTGACTGGATGAAAACTAAAAACGGTTATATCACTAAATTCACAACTTCCAATTGACTGTTCTAAATACTTACCACCTATAGCATGAGAAGCATCTTCAACGATCTTAAAACCATACTGCTGACTTAACTTGTAAATCCCTTTCATATCACATGATTGACCAGCGAAATGAACAGGAACAAGCACTTTTGGCAATTTATTATTTTTATCAGCCTGAATAAGTTTTTTTTCTAAAGCATCAACACTTATATTGTATGTATGTGGTTCAATATCAACAAAATCAATATTTGCACCACAATATAGCCCGCAATTTGCTGAAGCAACAAATGTATTTGGGCTCGTCCATAACCAATCCCCCTTTCCTAAACCAAGTGACAAACACGCAATATGTAAAGCAGATGTTGCACTATTAACGGCGATTGCATGATTTACATCACAATAATCAGCAACTGATTGCTCGAATAAAGGGACTTTAGGACCTTGTGTAAGAAAATCAGATTTAAGAACTTCCAATACAGTTTCAATATCTGATTCGTTGATATCTTGTTTACCGTAAGGAATCATTAATTATTTTCCATTATGAGAGATAATTTTTGCTTGCAATTACATAACCAAAGGTTTTAACAATAGCTACCCAAGCAAAAGAAAATAAAAGTGCTAATGCTACAACTTTAATACCACTTTTATAGTGTAACAGTGTAAGAGCGGTAAAAAATATGCCAATAGCAGTTATATGTGAAGAAACTATCCATTTATCTTTTTTCATCGCATAAAGTGCATAATGAGGTATATGCCCTATAGCAAATATAAAACCAGCAATAATTATATATATAAAATCAGATAAAAAAGAACTATATATAGGTTTATCAACCCATAAAATGATTAAAGGCGTGACATACCAAATAATTAACGCAAGGATAAAACTAACACCTACTGTTGAAACCGCGAGCTCTTTAAGAAGATTTTGATATTTCACCATATGTTTTGCTTGATATGCCTGTAACATTCTTGGGTACAAAAAAGAAAATACTGCTGGTTCCAATAGGCTAAAAGCACTCATTACTATACCGATATAAAACACATAAACACCAAGCATCTCAATTGAACCCAAAGCCTCAACTGAATATCTATCAAACGTAAGAAGTGCCTTAAAACATAGTGTCGACAGTAAAAATAAACCTCCAACTTTAAAACCTTTTTTTAGCCAAGCATAGTCGGTTTTAACTCTATCCCAGTTTGGTAGTATTCTTTTAATAGCTACACTTCCAACTATTATTGATAACAGACTACCCACCATCCACACTGAAAATAATGTTTCTAGATTTTGATATTGAGCATTAAAATACATTAAAGGTAGTAATAAAAATACCCAACTACCAAACCTAATAAAGAAAATCCAGCTTGCCGTCAGTTGTTTATGCATCGCAACAAGAAGACGATAAGTTTCTTGGGCAACATGTTCTAAAATGAGTAATAAAAAAAACCAAACAGCATACTTCCAATCAATAAAACCCACAACAAAAAGTAGGGAATGTATTGGAATGAATACAGCATAAAGAATAAGTAGTGCTTTAATTTGGTGCTGTATTACAAATGACCATTGTTCTAATGGTCGCGCAAGCAATTCTCTTTGAGAATAAGTATAATAATCAGCCCCTATAAGCAAAATACTAAACGATACTGTAGCCGTAATTAAACCATACAAACCAACATCACTAGGAGTTAGCATCCTAGCTAACGCAAATATCAAAACAAACTTAACCCCCATAGTTAAACTACGAAGAGTAACATTTATTAATCGATTTCTAAGCTCCTGATTCAAGTGTAATCTACATTCCTAGCCATCTCTAAAAATTCGTCATGTGTAAGCCACTCGTTATTGTTACCTGAATTATATTCAAAGCCTTGCTTAACTAATACGCCTTTCTCGCCTACTCTATTTTTTGTAAAATCCGAAGTGTGAGCAAACTGAATAGAAGGAGCGATAACATAATGGTCATCAAATTCAAACGTTAAATGACTATCATCAGCTGGACACATAATTTCATCTAATTTTTCACCTGGTCTAATCCCAATTATTTTAATTGGAAGATTGGGTGCCATAGCTTTAGCAAGCTCAGTCATTTTCATAGATGGGATTTTTGGAATAAATATTTCACCACCTTGCATTCGTTCAAAATCCTTTAAGACAAAATTCACGCCATCTTCAAGAGTTATCATGAATCGAGTCATATCTTCATGGGTAATAGGTAATTCAGCTACACCATTATTTATTAACCTTTCAAAGAAAGGAACAACAGAGCCTCGTGATCCTACTACGTTCCCATATCGCACAACAGAGAAACGTGTATCTCTTTCACCAACCATATTATTTGCAGCAACAAATAACTTGTCGCTAGCTAATTTTGTAGCGCCATACAAATTAATTGGATTTGCAGCTTTGTCTGTTGATAATGCGACTACTTTTTTTACATTATTTTTTATTGCCGCTCTAATAACATTCTCGGCACCATATATATTTGTTTTAATGCACTCCATTGGATTGTATTCAGAAGCCGGAACCTGCTTCATGGCTGCTGCATGAATCACATAGTCAACACCTTGCATTGCTTCATTCATACGATTTTCATCTCTAACATCACCAATAAAATACCGCATACAAGGATCGTTAAATGTTTGCTGCATTTCAAATTGCTTTAACTCATCTCTTGATAAGATAATAACTTTTTTAGGTTTATATTTTTCTAAAATAATTTCAGTATATTTCTTACCGAAAGAACCTGTTCCACCAGTGATAAGTATTATTTGATCGTTAAACATATTTTTTCCGTATCTATTTAAAGCTAAATTTCTGATTAATTAGTGACAACAAATAAAATTATAAGTGCAAACTTTATCCCGCAGATTTTAAATACCAATCGTAGGTTTTCATTAAGCCTTCTTCCAAATCGATATTATATCTCCAACCCATTGTAGTAAGACGCGAAACATCGATTAACTTACGCATTGAACCATCGGGTTTATTACTATCAAACTTCAATTCACCTTCAAAACCCACAACGCGTTTCATAGTTTCTGCCATTTCACGAATGGTGACATCTTTGCCTGTGCCGACATTAATATGTGATAACATCGGTTTTGTATTGGCCTGATAGGTTTCTTCATCTAGCTCAAGCACGAATAATGATGCCTCTGCCATATCATCGACATATAAGAACTCACGCATTGGGGTGCCACTACCCCACACAACGACTTCTTCATCGTTATTTATTTTTGCTTCATGGAAGCGGCGCATGAGTGCAGGGATAACATGTGAGTTTTCAGGATGGAAGTTATCGTTAATGCCATATAGGTTGGTAGGCATTACTGAACGAAAATCTGTTCCGTGTTGTCGGTTATATGATTCACAAAGTTTAATTCCTGCGATTTTTGCTACTGCATAGGGTTCATTTGTTGGCTCTAAAACATCCGTTAATAATGAGTCTTCACGCATAGGTTGCACAACGGCTTTAGGGTAGATACAGGTGCTACCTAAAAATAATAACCGTTTTACATTGTTTTGATATGCGGCATCAATAATATTCGCTTCTATCATCATATTTTGATAAATGAAGTCTGCCGGATAGGTATTATTGGCGTGTATGCCACCTACTTTTGCTGCCGCAAGAATAACGTACTCAGGTTTTTCTTCTTCAAAGAAACCTTTCACTGCTGTCTGTTTGGTTAAATCTAATTCATTATGAGTACGCGTAATTAAATTTGTACTACCACGCGACTCTAACTGACGCATGATTGCTGAACCCACAAGGCCACGATGACCTGCAATGTATATTTTTGAATTTTTATTCATTTTAATTTTAGTTCCAATATTTCAACCTAATATTCTTACTACTGGATTTCATCTCTCGGGCCGGAATGACGGTATTTAAAATACTTGAGATTGCCGCGCTATCGCTCGCAATGACAAATTGTTTTTTATTCATTGTAATCAAATGCCCTGAAACCATGTTCTTTTATCAATGCATCTCGCTTAGCCAGAGTAAGATCATTTTCCATCATTTCGTGAACCATTTCTTCAAAGGTAATATTTGGTTCCCAGCCTAATTTTTCTTTTGCTTTGCTTGGGTCACCTAAAAGCGTTTCAACTTCAGTTGGCCGGAAATAACGAGGGTCTACTGCGACAATACAATTCTCTGTTTCAATGTCATAGCCTTTTTCATCTACGCCTTTTCCTTCCCAGCGAATTTTCTTGCCGATATGGTCATAAGCGGCATTTACAAAGTCTCGCACTGAATATTGCACGCCAGTAGCGATACAAAAATCTTCTGGTTTGTCTTGTTGCAACATTAGCCATTGCATTTCAACGTAGTCTTTTGCATGCCCCCAGTCTCGTTTAGAATCCATGTTCCCGAGGTATAAACAGTCTTGTAAACCTAAACTAATGCGCGCCAAAGCACGGGTAATTTTACGTGTTACGAATGTTTCACCACGAATGGGGGATTCATGATTAAACAAAATGCCGTTACAGGCATACATGTCATAGGCTTCACGATAATTTACTGTAATCCAATAAGCATAGAGTTTTGCCGCAGCATACGGTGAACGAGGATAAAAAGGGGTGGTTTCTTTTTGTGGAATTTCCTGTACTTCACCGTAAAGCTCTGAGGTAGAGGCCTGATAGAATCTTGTCGTTTTTTCTAAACCAGCAATACGTATTGCTTCTAACATACGTAATGTACCAAGGCCAACGGTATCAGCTGTATATTCCGGGCTTTCAAATGAAACGGCTACGTGGCTCTGCGCACCCAGGTTATACACCTCATCTGGCTTAATTTCTTGCATTAAACGAATCAAATTACATGAATCACTTAAGTCTCCATAGTGAAGGTAAAAATTTTTATTTGGTTCATGTGGGTCTTGATAGAGGTGATCAATACGGTCTGTATTAAATAATGAGGCGCGGCGTTTAATACCATGCACTTCATAACCTTTATTTAATAAAAACTCTGCCAGGTAGGCACCGTCTTGCCCAGTGATTCCTGATATTAACGCTCTTTTCATTTTTAACTCACTTTCCTAAAGTATTTTTTTTAAGTTCTTTTTAATCTGGTTGAGATTGCCGTGCTGTGCTCGATAACTGCTCCTGCGTTACCCTACCTCCTGCGTCCATGCAGTCGTCGCAATGAGGTAGTTATTTTATACACAAAAAAGTCGTAAATCTTTCGACCTACGACTTCTGATTAAAGGCTGTTTTTCTAATATGCCTTATCAGAAAATAAAATAAATACCGTTTGAAAAATGATTTTCATGTCTAAGCCCACCGACCAGTTATTTATGTATTCAAGATCATACTCGACACGACGTGTCATTTCTTCGACTGTTTTGGTTTCACCGCGGCAATTGTTCACTTGCGCTAACCCCGTTAAGCCGGGTTTGATATTATGCCGTGCCATGTAAGATTTGACTTTATGGCTGTAAAAATCATTATGTTCAACGGCATGCGGCCTTGGCCCAACCAATGACATCGTGCCATTTAGTACATTCCATAATTGTGGTAATTCATCGATGCTGGTTTTACGAATAAACTTGCCCACTTTGGTAATACGCGGGTCTTCTTTCGATGCTTGTGTAATTTCCCCATCGCTTTCTTGATGCATGCGCATGCTGCGAAATTTCCAAACGTTAAAAACTTCGCCTTGCATGCCGTGGCGCTTTTGTTTGAAAAGCACGGGACCTTTTGAGCTCAATTTTACCGCAATAGCAGTGGCAATGAGTAATGGGCTTAAGGCAATAACAGCGAGAATGGTCAAGCTGTAGTCGAGTACTTTTTTTGAGTTGCCGCGTTGCCCATTTAATGGCGTTTCGGACAAGGCAATAAGCGGTACATTGCCAATTTGTTTGATGCTATGGTTGATTAGAGTCATATCGAATATGGGCGGCACCCAATGCACTTCGATATTTTTATCTAAACTTTCAATTTGCAGTTTTTCTAACATACCCATTTCAGTAATGGGTAACGAGATATAGATAATCTTAATGTCATTGTGCTTCACGATCTCATCAAAGCCATCCAGATCTCCCATTATAGGAATAACTTTCGTGTCCCAGTTACTAAGATTTTGTGCATTATCATCTAACACACCAACAATATTTTGTTTTAACCAGGGGTTATCATTAATGCGTTCAGCAAGGTATTGGCTAACCTCTCCCGCACCTATAATCAGCGCTTTTGCATGCTTTTCAGATTTTTGTATTTTGCGCATGTAAATACGAAACAGCGCATGCGCTGCCACTTGTGACGCGCCAGCAACAAAAAACCATACCAGTAAAACTTCGCGTGAAAAAGTGGCTGATTGTTTAGTGATAAAGCCAATAACAACTAAAGACATAGTAACAAAGAGCCATGCACGAAAAACACTAAAGGAGTTTTTTATAAGGGTTTTATGGCTTCGATATAAGCCTTTATTGTAGTAAACCAGGATCATTAACAAGGTAGTGATGATCGTAAAGGTAATGTAGGGTTCAGAAAAACTACCTGTTTTATGCACCACAAGGGCATATAAAATTAAAAGTGTAAGGAGTAAATCAATCGCGAACTGTACAGCAGACGAAGTTAATGCATGATTTTGCAGTAAGTTTCTCGTTTTTGTTTTCTGTAAAAAAGCATATGAACTTTTTGCTGTGTGTTCAACTGACATGATATGACCCCTCATTCACTTCCAATAATGAAAATACTGCAGCTGGTTGGCATAAATCCAACAAAATGATGGGCTATCGACACATTTTTATTATTATTTTTGTGCTAAACAGGCAATAAATCGATTGCTTGCATATCAGGAAACAATGAAAGGGGGAGGAAATTTTGCATTGCTTCTGGCTAAGCCGCTACGCCAAATTTTGTGACGCAGTTAACATTTTATGACAATTCTAAATTAGATCAAGCATAAAAACCAGTAAATTTTGTGTGAATTACCAGAATCCTCCCCCCCCCCCCCTCACAATTTGCCCTAGCAGCGGATCAATGGAAAGAAGAGCTAGAATAAAGTGGGAATTAGATAAGGCGGGTAAGAATGATAGCCAAGAAATGGGATGGTTAATCGGAATAGAAAGAAATTAGAGCCCGTAATGATGAAGAATTGAGGCCGAATGGCATAATTCGTTCCAATTTAGCATTCTGTGAATGCTTATAAATATCAAATACACGGCTCGGTAAATAGCACTGCTAGCATACTTTTTCTATCTAAATAAACGCCTATTCAAATATTCAATAAGAGGCTAATAGCAAGTTAATATAAAAAATTGGGGGCTGTCCTAGATAACTAAAATTATCTAGCATGGCGATATGAGAAAAAGTCGTTTAAGTACAGGCAAACAAAAGCGATTAATTGAACTCTTTATTGCGGGCTCAACAGCTCGTACAGCAGCGGCACTCGTTGATATTAATAAAAATACGGCAAGTTATTATTTTCAACGTTTACGACAATTGATATATGATCATAGTCAACATCTTGAAATGCTTGAGGGTGAAGTCGAAGCCAATGAAAGTTATTTTGGTGGTCGACGTAAAGGAAAACGAGGCCGTGGTGCGGTAGGTAAGATACCCGTGTTTGGCCTTTTAAAGCGTAATGGCAGTGTATTTACCGTTATTGTAGCCGATGCGAAGACCAAAACGTTGATGCCGATTATACGCGAACAGGTTAAGCCCGATAACACTGTTTATACTGATACATGGCGAAGCTATAACGCATTAGATGTTTCAGAATTTAAACACTACCGCATTAACCATTGTAAATTATTTGCTAACAAACGAAATCATATTACATGGAATAGAAAACTTTTGGAACCAAGCAAAGCAACACATGCGTAAGTCTAATGGTGTACCAAAAGTCCAATTAAGACAATTGAATCAATGGGTTAAGGAAGATATGGGCTAGTTATCTAGGACAGCCCCCTAATTAAAAACAGCTGACATCGTCCTTAGCTTATCTCGTACCCCGATTTCAAGATGTTCCAGCACTTGCTTTAATTGAGTTTGAAATTTAACTGGCATTTTCTCTGCAGCCTCACACGCTAAGCGTACATCACCCGGGCGTTCATCGAGCAACACATTAATCAACATTTCTGCCTGCAAAATATCTTTTTTCGCTTTTGTTTGCTGCGATACCGCTCTACGCTGAGAAATAACCAGTTTATGGAGTGCGAAACGTGCAGGGGAAGGTACGTTGACCAATATGCCCGTCCGAAAAGGAACAACAGCAATTTGTGTATCTTCCAATAAAAAGTCTAAAAACCTTATTGGATGAGCGTAACTCTTAAAATGTTTTAACTTTACAGGTGAGCTATCATCTGAGCCATGTAATGGGGTTAATAAATCAACATGAAAAGCCTGACCACGAATTTTAAAACTCGTCGATGGTGATTTATGGTTTAAAGCAGGGACCTCAAAAAAACCCATTCCCGAATCGAGCAAAACAGATTTCACATCGGGCGCATCTTCACTAATTGCAACATTAATCTTTGATTCACTTGCAAGATCCAGGTCTTGCGTCTGAGTAAGTGCCGTCTCCCACTTTACTCCCAACATTCCCTGGTAGATAGTAAATGCATGAGACCCCACTAACACACCACCCGACAAAAAAAGTCCTGACTGTGCTAACAATTCAAGAACCCGACCATCTGATGAATTAGGGATACTTAAACCACCACTTGATAACATAGAGACCAATTTTTCACGTTGCTCCATATCTGGTATGGCTTGTTTATACAGCCTTTTTTGCTTTTCGATTAACTCTCGCAGCTCATCCGTATCTCGACCCAGTGAATATTGTTTTTTCCCGCTACCAATCACAACTTCCATATACCAATATTTATACTTGTTGACCGTCTTAATCGAAAAGGAAACACCACGTTGACTTGGCAAAGCCATACTGCACTGTTGAAGAAGCTCAGCATAAAGAAGCTGAACCGCTTGTGAAAGTTTATTAATAGTGACACTCATTTATACTGAGTGTACTAATATACTACCTATAAAACAACTTATATATTAATATTCAGTTACTTGGCCAATAAAATAGCCTTGCACGGCATTAATACCAAGCTCTTTGAGTACGATAAAATCTTCTTCTTTTTCGACAAATTCACCAATGACCTCAATATCGAGGCCATGAGCAATTTGACAGAGAGATTGAATGAAAAAACGGTTATCTTTGT
>Ga0316208_1001533_pt1 | contig 21397 bp, 13 predicted proteins | sample 3monopyrite_MG_FD_204944 | JGI IMG/M metagenome (GOLD analysis project Ga0316208, IMG submission 204944) | Microbial mat bacterial communities from mineral coupon in-situ incubated in ocean water Damariscotta River, Maine, United States -... | ecosystem: Environmental > Aquatic > Marine >...
TAAGTTTAGTAAAATATTAAGTTCTGAAGAATAAGAAGAAATCAAATTAAAATTTGAAAAAAGAGAACCTACTCGTTTTATAATGATTTTATCTAAAAAACCTAATTTTATTGATAGATCCATTGCAATAATCATTCCTTTGGTAATTGCAAATCCGTGTTTTAGTTTATAAATGCTTTCTATTGCATGTCCGAATGTATGCCCAAAGTTTAGAAGTTTACGAATCCCTTTTTCTTGCACGTCCTCGCTTACAATTTTAGATTTAATTGTTATTGACTTAGATATAATTTCAATTAAGACTTCATTATCATAATTTAGAATGCTTTTAATATTATTTTCTAAGTATTCGAAATACGAATAGTCGGCAATCAAGGAATGTTTTATTACCTCTCCCATCCCATTTATAAGCTCTTCTTTATCTAATGTATTGAGATAGTTCACATCGCAGATAACAAACTCTGGCTGATTAAATGTTCCTACCATATTTTTAAAATTATTGAAGTTGATGCCTGTTTTTCCACCCAAACTAGCATCGACTTGAGATAATAAACTGGTTGAAATAAATCCAAAATTTACACCACGCATATATATTGAAGCAACAAAGCCTGTTATATCAGTGATTACACCACCACCAAAACCAATTAACAAAGTATTTCTATTTGCACCCAGTTTTAATAATTGTTTGATTATAAGTTCTACAGTATTAAAATCTTTTGAAAATTCACCAGATTTGATAACAATAGTTGGGTATTTATTAATTATATTTTGATAAATTTTATGCAAATTAGAATCTGTAATTAAAATAATATTCGAATAATTAGATTCATTAATAAAACTATCTAAATTCAGATTTGAACCTAAAATTATTTTTGACTTATTTATATCAAATATTTTCAAAAATCCACTGGTTAATATATTTTAACTGCTTCCTACTTTGCAAATATATGATTAATATGATAAGCAAAAAATAGCTAAATTATTTGTAAATCAAATATTATTGTTCCTTTTATTTTTGAATAATACAATTTTAGATTATGACTAATATTTTTTTAATTATATTAATGACTTCTGTATTACAAAATATAAAAATTATCTCATGCCTAAGTTTTCAAAATCAAAAAAAAATCAAAAGAAAAGAATAGAATTAATCATTGATATTTTAAAAAAACAGTATCCTGATATAAAAATTCAATTAGACCACAGTAATACTTTCGAATTATTGATAGCAACTATGCTATCTGCCCAATGTACAGACGCAAGAGTTAATATAGTAACAAAAGCGTTATTTGAGCAATACAAAACACCTCAAGACTTTTTAGATGTGCCACTGAAAGAGTTGGAGAAAGCAGTATTTTCTACTGGTTTTTATAAAGCAAAAGCTAAAAATATAAAAAAGGCATGCTTCTTGCTTATTGATAAGTTCGAAGGTGAAGTTCCAGATAATATGAGAGATCTTACGTCGCTTGCAGGGGTAGGCAGAAAAACTGCTAATGTCTTATTAGGACATAAGTTTAATACGCCTGGAATTGTGGTCGATACTCATGTAACTCGAATTTCTAATAGACTAGGTTTTACAGATACAAAGGACGCAGTCAAGATTGAATATAAACTGATGGATTTAATTAAAAAAGAAGATTGGGTGGATTTTACTCATCTTTTAATATATCTTGGTAGAGAGACTTGTACTGCTCGAAAAATCAAATGTGAACAATGTTTATTAACTGCCTTATGTCCGAATGCTTTTTTATAAATTAGGAACATAGATATGGCACACGCAATACATCTTGCAGAAATTGATATAGAGTTTATCAAGTCGAGTAGCGAAAAACTGATAGAGTCTGAAGATAAAAAAGCAGAAACTATTTCTATAATTAAGGAAATAAATAAGATGAAATTTAATGATAATGAACCAGATACAAATTATCATAATAAAATATTGATAATTAAAGAAATAAATAATTATATTTGTGAATACTATTCTAAGAATTCTAAAAATTTAGAAGAAATTGTTAATCATCAATGCATTGATTCTATTAACACAATGTATAGTATAATTAATTCATATTATCATCGCAATGATTAAATTCATTTATGTCTACATATATCTTTAATAAAAGCTTTGATTTTCAAAAATTACCAAGAAGTTCAAAAGAACTAAAAAGCTATACATTAAATAATGATAGTCCTGAGAAACTAATACTAATTGTACCAACTGGAAAGCAAAAAAGATTTTATTCTTTCAGTTATATAAATGATTATTTTAATAAATATAAAAAGCCAGTAAATAATTTAAAAGTATTTACTTTTGAAGAGTTTGTTAACTTTACATTTGAAAAGTGTTTTCCATCAGAAAAATATAAAATAATTTCATCCAATTATCAATTTTCTATTATTGAAGATATATTGCAAAAATATGAATTAAAGTTTTATAAGAAAACTGTTGTTAATTATTCTATTATTAGAAAAATTACTGATACAATTTTGAGTCTCAAGTCTGAAGGATTTTCAGTTAATGAGCTTCAAAATGAAATAAAAAAGAGCAATAATAAAAGTAGTAAAAATATTGTAAAAGAACATGAAGATGGTGTAATCACAAATTTAGATAAGTTTTCAGACTTAGTTGATATTTATTCTGCATATAATTCAGAGCTGAAAGATGGTATACTTGATAAGTATGACCAATTAATTAAAATTGCAAATGTTGCAAATTCTGAAAAGATTAATAGTGCATACTCTGATAATATTGACGATGATACAATAATAATGGTAGATGGTTTTTCTGAGTTTAAAGAACCCGAAATTAAATTTTTACAATTATTTAATAACGTTCGTTACCCATTTATAGTTATTTTTAATAATATTAGTTTTAATAATACTAATTATAACAAACTCTTATCTGGGAATATAAGCCGCTCAAAAGGCAAACTAATTGATCATAAATTTAAAATAATTGAAAAAAAACATAATAATTTAAGAAAAAAAACAGATAAAAAAAGAGACATTATAAATTTCTTTAAAAAGAATTTATTTGTTATCGACTTTAATGTTGATGATAAAATTGATTTGAAAGATTTAATTACATTAGTAGAGGTAAATAGCAAACACGAAGAAGTAGCTAAAATCGCAAAGCTAATTAAATATCTGAATTTAGTAGAAAACATAGAGTTAAATAAGATTATAATTTCTTCAAGAAACTCAGAGTCATATAGTGAATTATTTAGAGAGATATTTGAAAAAGAAGAAATCCCAATTAATATAAGCGAAAGGTATAGTCTTGCTAATTCGAATGTGATTATATTATTGTTAAATTTATTTGAGTTGACTTTTATTAATTATAATACAAATTTACTAAGAAAAGTATTAAATAATTCAATATTAAAACGAAGTGATTTAATTGAACCATTAGATGAAAAAAATATTTTTCAGTGTATAGATAAGTTAAAATTAAAAAATATCTACGGATTTGAAAACCTTATTAAAAAACTTAAAGTCAAGAGAAATTTTCTTGTAAAATTGATTAAAGAAGATAAATTAGATGAGTCTGAAAAAAATTTTATTTTTAAAGAAATAGATAAATTTAAACTTGCTATTAAAGATTTGAACTTGTTTTATAATTATTTTGAGAAGAAATCGATTAAGGTTAGTATTAATAGTTTCAATAAAAAATTTATTAACTTGATTGATAAATATAAATTTTTAGATTTAATCAGAGCTGAGGAGTTAGATGTAGAGAAATATGATAAGTACTTGGAAAAAGATACCAGAGCAATAAGAACATTTTTAACTACATTAGATGAATTCGTATTAATCACAACTAAATTAAATAAAAATCCAGAATTTGAAATAAAAGTTCTATTTAAAAAGTTTAAGTCAATTATTTCAGAAACAAAATATCAAATAAGAGAATTATTTGACCACGGTGTAACATTTACAGCGATTGAGCAAACACGTGGAATTGATAAACAGGTTTCCATACTTTGTGGTGCCGTAGATGGGGAATTTCCTATCAAATTTAAGACAGATAAGTTCTTAGGAAAAGCATTAAAGTCAAGCGAATATATTCATAATTGTTCTGAAAGACAATTATTTTATCAATTTTTATCAAATGGTGAATCATTCTACAATAGTTTTGATAAGGATAAGAAGAAAATATACATATTTTATCCAAATTCAAAAGATAAAAATGATATGCTTAGATCTCCTTATATTGACTCACTCTTAAATATTTCTGATATTAAAATGATTGATAAGCTGAACAGTCCTTGGTTCAATCAAATTACAAACGAAGAAGAATTACAGTCTTATTATTCTCGGATAAACCATAAAAATGTGGACAATAAATATGAGGATTTAATTTCTTATCGAAATTTATTAATTGATGTTAAAACTGGGAAATTAGATAAAAACCAAATTGACAGTAATTCATTAAGTAAGATTGAAAAAATCGATGAGAAAATATTTTCAGTTACAAGTTTTGAAAAATATGCAAAAAATCCTTATGAGTATTTTATTAATTATATTATTCGTCTCAATCAGGAAGATGAAGTTGATACATATTTGAATTCGATGGATAAAGGGAATATATTACATAAAATTTTATATTCTTTTTATATGGCTGTACAATTAGACCAAATGTTGTTAAATAGTAGTATTGAAATAGGAAGCCCAATAAATACTGATTTACCTAAAATATTTCCAGTTGAGTTGGAAAAATCAAAAAAACAAGATTATAAAAAGCTATTAAAAGAAATTAGTAATAAAGAAGTAGAAAACTATAAAATAGAAAACCCTCTTTTTGATTTTGAAATTAAAAAAATAGTTGGCGATATATCTTTGGTTATGAATAATTTAGAACTTGAATTTGATAAAGTAGATAAAGGATGGGGGTTCAAACCTGCATTATTTGAATTTGAATTTGGAATGAATAAAAACTCAATAATACCAGAAATTGAATTAGAAAATGGAGTAAAAGTAAAAGGAAAAATTGATAGGGTAGAAGTTAGAGTGATTGATGATAAGTTAGAATTTTTGATAGTAGATTATAAATTAAATATAAAAAATATAAAAAATGAGAATGAAATTATAAAAGGCGAAGCTTTTCAATTTCCATTATACTCATTAGCATTAAAAAAGATATTTAAAGAATATTATAAAATTGATTCCAAATTAATCTCTTGTATCTATTATGGTTTAATCCCTAAATATTATAAAAATAAATTTCAATATATGGAATCATTTATGAGAGCAGAAAGTGGTGTTAAAAATAAATTATTTGAAAACTATAATTATATCAAAGAATCAGGGAAAACATCATCAAATGAATTAGAGGAAATAGCAGAAGAAAATACTTCAAGCATATTAATAAACATCAAAAAAGGGGAATTCCCTTTTATAGATTCAAAAAATTTTACATTTGATCCGAATAAAGAGTTAAAAAACTTAGTTAGATGAGTTTCTATATTTTTGATTATACATTTTTTTCAAAACGTGATTCGGTGCTATTAATTGCAACTGCCACTGCAGCATCACCTGTTACATTTGTAACTGTTCTAAGCATATCAAGAACCCTATCTACACCAAGAATTAAGGCAATACCTTCACCAGGTACATGAATTGCATCTAAAATCATAACGAGCATGATTAAGCCAACTCCTGGCACTGGTGCAGTACCAATTGAGGCCAATACTGCTGTTAGTACAATTGTTAATTGGTCAGCAATAGTTAAATCAAATCCATAGACTTGAGCGATGAACACGGCGGCAACTCCTTGGTATAGAGCAGTTCCGTCCATATTAATTGTTGCACCTAAAGGGAGAACAAAGCCTGAAATTTCTTTTTTAACTCCTAATTTGTTTTCAACGCAGTCGAATGTGATGGGTAATGTTGCGGCACTTGAACTGGTACTAAAACCTATTGCTTGTGCATTTCTCATTCCTTTATAAAATTTTGATAATTTCATTTTTCCTATAAATTTTACCAAAAAACCATAGACAAGAGTAGTTTGCATCAATAAGCCGAATACGACAGCCAAACTGTACCAAATCAATGTAGATACAATATTAACGCCAAAGTCGGCAATGGTAGCAGCAATCAGTGCAAACACTCCTATAGGTGCAATTAACATAAAAATATCTACCATTCTTATCATAGTTTTAGAAACACCTTCAAAGAAATTAAAAACAGGAGCAGAATATTTTTTTTCAATCAGATTAAGAGTAAAACCAAAAATGACAGCAAAAAATACAATTTGTAACATATTGCCAGTGGACATTGCCTCAATTGGGTTTTGAGGTACTATATTGACAAAGAAATCAACAATACTTATATCTAACTGTTCTAAAGATTTTGAGGCAGATTCATTCTCAAAAGTAGATAAAAGTCTTGCTTTACTTTCTGATTCTATCATGTTTCCAGGTTCTACAATATTTGCTATCCCAAGACCAATGGTAATTGCTATAGCAGTAGTTATTATATAAATTCCAAATGTTTTGCCTCCAACCCTGCCTAACTTTTTTACGTCTTTAAAACTGGCTGCTCCAACTATAAGGGAAGCAATTACAATTGGTATAGCGAGAAAACGTAATAATCTAATAAATAAATCACCAATAGGTTTTATATGCGTGGCAAGTGTTTGGGGTTTTGCAATAAATATAATGTTTTGGTAAATTTGTTCATAAGTTCTACCATCTTTTTCTTTTAAATACTTTAATATTATGCCTTTTTTATTTGAACTCTTCAAACTATTATAATATTTAATTATCTTAAGCTGGTCTTCAGCTAAATACTCCTTTATCACTTCATTATTATTTATGAAAAATACTTTATCCCAATCATCTAACACTACTTCAATCTTGTCACCATTTTCCAGATAGATTAAGTCAATTGAAGTTTTATCAACTGAGAAAATAATACCAAATAGTGTTCCGCCAATTAAAGCAATAAAGATTTGTAGATGCAATGGAATTTTTTTAAACATATTCTTGATTAATTCTATTATTATAATCAGTAAATATATGGAATTAGAATTTAAGAAATGGTATTTAGAATTCCACAAATAGAAATTTTAGAATAATCTTTATAATTTTAAGAGAATATCCTACATTTTTTAATGAATTTGGACTTTCAGTTAGTCAAAGCGATAAGTGATACCCATACCAAAATTCATATTTGAAACTTGATTTGAAAATTTAGCAGCATTTTCATCAAAACCATATAGTATTTCATTTCTATTATAATTAGCAACAGTTAATGTTAAATCAATTCTAACGCTACCACCAACAATTATTCCTAATCCTCCTCCATAGTTTAAAATATTACCTTGGACTTGGGTTTCAACCCAAGGAGAGCTTTTACCACTCGCAGACGCACGCATAAACATCTTTGCAGATTCTAAATAATATTCAGCACCTAAACCCCATTTGATCTCATTGCCAAGTAAGGTTTTAGCATCTTGATTTAAAGTACTGATTAAAGAGCTGTTGCTTATGGGAGATGAGTCATCTGAAGAATATTCATTAAATTGAGTATCAAAACTTATTGAGGACATATCCGCATATTCTAGCCCACTGGTTAAAGTTAAATTATTAATATTTATAGAATATCCCATAGACATTACAATTGGTGTCGAGACACGATAGGCACTAAAACCATTGTCAGATAAGATAGCATTATTTATAAGATTACCTCTGTCGTTTCTGGCATTCGCATCAATAGACCAATTCTCATCAATATCTATCCAAGTAGGGGATTGAACTGTAATATTCAATCTCGAATTTTCAGTTGGTTTAAATAGGAATCCAATTTTAATTGCAAATCCAGAAACATCTTGGTTGACTATTTCATTCATATAAAAGTCATAAAAGTTAATGTCATTAGGCAAATCATCATTTTGATATTTTTTTTCCGTATCTGTTTCAATTATTTTTTTAGAAAATTTATATGAACCAAAACTAGCATTTATGGAAAACCCCAATGAGAATATTTCTGATAATTCTGTCCCGTATCCGAATATTAAATTATTTATTCCGCCACCTTCTAATATATTTATTTCTTGATTGAGATTATTTAAAGGTGTATTATAGTCATCATCAGTTAAATATAAGTCATAAGAAATATTCCTAAAATCGTTTGATGATTTATCGGCGTAGTTTGCTTGGTTGCTTATAAAAGTATTATTATTCCTAAATGAATTAAAAGAACTTAGAGCATCATAACTATTTGATTTGAAAAAAGAAAACCCAATACCCGAATTGTCCATAAAATCTTCAATAGGAAATGTAATACCTACGTTGTTTAATGTAAGTTTTGAATCTTGTTGTGAAAATAAATTTGAGTTATATGCCATACTGTTATCAAGTAAATCTAAATTCATTCCAAACGATATTTCCATTTTTGGCATTAATGATAAACCTGCTGGATTATAATGCAAGGCTGCAACATCATCTGAAATGCCTAAATAGGATATACCAAGTGCTTGCGATCTTGCTGTGTATCTATCATTTGACAAAGCATACCTTAATCCGTCTTCTACGAATTGTGCCGAAAGGGTTGTAGTAGATATAATTATTATCAAAAGAATTATTTTCATCTTCTACCTTTCGAACCTGACCTACTTCTTGAGCCACCAGAACTTCTTCCGCCTGAACTTCTTGAATTACTTGAGCCTCTAACTGAACTTGGGCGATTACTTTTAGATCCACTCGATCTTTTAACTGCGCTTGGACGAGAACTTCTTGATGATTTTCTTACACCTGAGTTTTTAGAATTGGATTTTGAAGTATTTCTTTTAGGTTTTGAATAAGTAGATTTTCTATTTGAAGAATTTGACTTTTTTAAATTTGAGTTTTTCGAATTACGTGAAGAGTTATTTACACTATTTGTTTTTCTATTACTATTTGTTTTAACAGACTTTCTACTATTACTGCTATTATTAGTTTTTGCATTTGTTCTATAAGAATCATTTCCAGTTGAGTTTACTTTAGGATTTGTTCGGCTTCTATAATTTGTACTGTTTGCATTAGCACTTCTTGAACTGTTATTTGAAGGATTTGTATAAGTGCCTCTATTTGAATTTGATCTTGATGAACCTGTATTTCTATATAAGCCCGAGCCAGAAGAAGTCGCTCTTGATTGAGGCTTATATGTTCTGTTTTTAGATGCTAAAAAAGATTTAGAAGAGTAACCTCGAGATGATCTTGGATTATAAGCAACATTTCTCGTGCTTCTAGAAGATGTTCTATTTGCACTAGCAACTCTGCCTCTTGAGGAACGTGAACTATATCTACCTCTGCTCGAACTTGTGGATCTGTATCTATTACGGGATGAATAATTTCTTTGGTAGGAGTAAGATGGTTGACCGTACCAACCTCCATATCCTCCACCATAATAACTATCATAATATCCATACCAAGACCCACCATAATAAGGGTTATAGTAATACCAAGGGCTGTGCCAGTCATATCCCCAGTAAGAGCCATATCCTATATAAAAGCCACTAGAATAATAAGGACTATAACCCCAGCCATAATAACTACTATACCATGGTACAATAACTGGAACATAATCATAAGAATTATAACCTCCAGAACCGTAGTAGTTATTTATAACTGTACCATTACTGTTTCCATAGCTTCCATCATTATAGATTTCTTGGTCAGATTCTGCTAATGGGTTTATCCATTCTTGGTTATCAGTTTTGTTTGAGTCTACAGAATTTGAATTGTTGGCAGCAATATTGTTGTAACTATTTATTCCTGTTTCATTATTTGCTACTTTTTGTTTTTTTGGTTTGTTTGAGTAACCATAGTAATTACTTTGATACTTACTAGTTGTGCAGGACATGACTACTAAAGTTAATGCTAAATATATCGATATTTTGAAATAAGTTTTCATTTTGAATCTCCTGTGTTTATTTTATTATATAAACGACTGCCTACAATTAATGTTTCAATTTTGATTTAGAAATAAATAAAAATAGTTATGTATAAATTATCATTCATTTGACTCTTTTTTATCTTAGTATTAATTTAATTTTTAATTTTATGTTAAATTTAATTTATAATCTCAAACTCAACACGGCGATTTTTGTTTCTCCCCTCAAATGTAGAGTTAGAAACTAATGGCATTTTTTCACCAAACCCTTTTGCTATAATCCTCGTTTCATCAATACCTTTCGAGACTAAATAATCTCTTACAGATTTTGCTCTTTTCAATGAAAACATCATATTTCTTTCAGTTGTTCCATTATTATCACTATGTCCATTTATCTGGATTTTCAAAAATTTATTGTTATTTAGAAGGCTAACAACTCTGTTTAATTCAGCAAAAGAGTTTTTTAATAATGTAAATTCAGCAAAATTAAAAAATATATTATTTAAAAGAAATTTCTGACCTTTTTCGAGAGGAATCAAATTAATATCTTTTTGTACTTGTTCGAATGAGTTCAAACTATCAGTATCAAAATTCTCATTAATGGCAACATAACCATCTACCTCTGCTCTTACTCCATACTTAGTACCTTTAGGAAGAGTTATTGAGTATTCGCCAGTCTTTTCGTTTGAATATGTAATGCCAAGCTCTTTTCCATCTTCAAGATTTTCATAAATAATTTTTGCCTTCATCGGCTTTTTTTCTTTTTTGTTTATTATTTTGCCAGATACTAACATTACATCTTCTGCATGCATTTCTACTGGTAATTTCAATCTGTAAATATCTTCATAACTAACTTTATCAACTGAACTTACAAAGTAGGCATATTCATTTGATGCAGTGAGGCTATAATAAGAGTCATTTCCAATGGTATTTATTTGGGAACCTATATTGATAGGAGTTGACCAATTTTGCCATGAATCATCTAAGCGTTTCGAATAAAAAATATCATTTTTACCATACCCTGGATACCCTCCAGAAGAAAAGTATAAGGTTTTATCATCAGCTGCCAAAAAAGGTGAGTATTCGTCTGAAGCAGTATTGATATTGCCAATATTTTTGGGAGTAGACCATGTATCATCTTTATTTAAAAAACTAACATACAAATCTGAACCTCCATAAGAATCATTATTATCTAATGACATTAATAAAGTTTTTCCAGAATTTGCTAAGAAGAAAGTAGAATATTTGCTTAAATTTGAGTAATTATTTATAAATAATTCCTTAGGTTTAGTCCAATTATTCCCGTCAAAATTACTAATTGAAACTCCACCCTCTGTACTTCCATCATCATTGTATTTATTGCCTAATAAAATTGTTTTGCCATCTACCGAGACTGAAAAAGCAAAATTATTGTCCTCATTATTTATAGGATAACCAATATTATGTGGAATGCCAATATTTCCATACTTATCTATACCAGAGTACCAAATGTCTTGTTTTTTTTCTTCTCCAATATTACCTGAATGAAAATTTCTTGTAAAAAATAATTTTTTAGAATTTGAGGAAACTATTGGTAATAATTCAGAAGCATTTGAGTTGATATTGCTACTTAATTTTGTTTTTTGAAATGAAGAAAAAGTCGAGTCATTTTTTACACTTTTATCCTCATTAATTGTTGTTTTATAGTTTTTAATACTTTCGCTTATACCAACTGCTTCAATCTGATTATAACCTATAACTTTTTTAGTATTAAGAAACAGTTTTAACTGCTTTACTTTATATGAAGTTAAATCGTCTAAAATAATCCTAAGAAATCTTGAATTATCATATATAAATACTAATTTTTCCTTAGTATATATGATATGTTCTCTTAATTTATCATCATAAGCTATAATTTTGTAAATAGCTCCTGGTGCATTTGTCTCGTGTATAAAAATTTGAATAATTTTTTGAGGATTTTTAAACTCTAAATGTAAAAATTCACCATCAATTGATCCTTCTTCTTTTGGGGCCCAACTACATGGTGTAGTTCCATAATTGGTCATCACTTGAGGTGGGCCTAAGGATTGGCTTGCAGAATATTTTTTATTGGAATATTGGGAGGAATATGAAATTACTTTTGAGGCCCACTGCACATCAGCTAATAAATTAAAAGAGTTACAAATTAATAACAATACTAATATAAAATTAATTTGTAGTGCCAATTTTCTTATTATTATCGTCGAACTCATTTTCATAGTCTATTTTTGCTACTTTTTCATTATCTTTTTTGAAAAATTTCGGAAAGGCTACTTCTAATGTAGGTATTTTTTTGTTAAAAATCAATAATAAAACTACACCGCAGGAGACACTAGCATCTGCAATATTAAATACTGGCCAATGAGTCATTCCAAAAATATCTGGAATATCTACTTGAATAAAATCAACAACATAGCCATAAAATAGTATCTCATAGCCATAAAACCATCCATAAAAAACTCTATCAATTCCATTGCCCAATGCACCAGAAAGGATTAATGTAAAACCAATTCTAACGCCTAAGTGGTGACCAACAATTTTTATTAGGTAATAGATTATTGCTCCACCAGCTACGAACGAGAATAAACTTAGAATAAATTTTAGTGGACCAAATTCTATACCCCATGCCATACCAGGGTTTTCGACAAAAGTAATTATTACTATATTATTAATAAAAGTATTGATAGTATCATATTTATAAAACCCTTCATGCTCTACACCAAACAAATTAAATCCTTTTATATATATTTTTGTTATTTGGTCCAATAATATTAAAAAACCAGCAACTATAAACAAATAGATATTATAATTGTCTTTTATTAAAGCTTTTTTTTCTGTTTCTACTGAAATATCGTCTTTGTTGTTGTCTATCATAAAATTTATTTGCTAAAATATAGTGGAAAAAGAATTGATTAAATAAAAATAATTTTGATAAATACAAAAATTACTGTTTGCAAATAGAAACAGTAATTTATAAATTATCAGTCTTTAGTAAAAACTAATTAGATTCAATTATTTTTGAGGTTCAATTTTATCAATACCATCTTCTGGGCATTTTTTATGAATTTTAAAAGCTGCAGATAATGTAGTAACTGGTACAGCAATTAGTCTTTGTTTTGCTATTTTTATTCCACATTCTCGACAAATACCATAAGTTTTATTTTTTATTCGCTCGCTGGCTTCGTCCAATTTCCGTAAATACTCGTGTATTCTTGTTATTTGTGCATAAGTTTTTTCTTTTTCTTGCGCTTCTGAGCCTTGCTCAGCCATGTGCATAGAGTATGTCATACTTTCTTCTGCGGAATCAAATTCGTTTAAGTCTTCAAGTCTATCCTTGAGCATTTGTAGTTCTTCCATAGCCTCTTCTCTAGCTTCTAGAACTACTTCTTTAAATTCTAACAATTCCTCATCTGCATAACGTTCTATTTTATCAACATTTTGCGATTCTTTTTTAACATTCTTTTTCGTTTTTTTTGCCATTTTTTTCTCATCCTTTTGAGATTTGAATTTTATATAAATTTAAAATAATAATAATTTCTTATACTCAACATCTTTTAAAATAATAAGGTAATAAATTAATTAATAATTACAAAACATTATTTATAATACTACTAATTTTTACCAATTTCTATAAAAATAGTTTCATCTAACAATTCTATTTTATTTGTTATAGAACCAGGAGCAAAAGTAATTTCTGTTGCCAATGTTTCATTCGATATATGTTCTCTCATCGAATTTATAGCATTCTTAATCGTGCCAGAGGCTGAGTACTCGATTTTAATTCTGTCCGTTACTTCAAACCCTGAATCTTTTCGTAAATTTTGAATTCTGTTTATAAATTCACGAACAATCCCTTCATTAACAAGCTCTTCTGTTAATTCTGTATCCAAAGCAACAGTAACGCCATGGTCAGTTGCTACTAACCATCCCTCAATGTCTTCGCTCGTTATTTCAATATCTTCAAACAATATCAAAATCTTTTCTTCATTAATTTCTAATTCTATGGTTTCGCCTTTTTCTAAACTTAATATTGAATCATTATTAAAAGTTCTTATTTGTTTAGCTACCAAATTGGTCATTTTTCCATATTTTTTACCTAATATTTTATAGTTAGGTTTTGCACTTCTGCTCACGATATTAGAGGTAGTATCAGTTACAAATTCTATCTCTTTAACGTTGATTTCTTCTTTTATTATATCACCAACCGAGAGAATATCATTTTGTTCTTCTGTATTATGGATTGGCAATAAAATTCGTTTAAGAGGCTGGCGTGTTCGTATTCTTTCTTTCTCTCGCAATGATCTAGATAGATTTACAACTTTTTGAGCAATGTCCATTCTACGTTCCAATGCTAAATCTATTAAATTATCGTCTGCAATTGGTAAATTACTCAAATGTATTGACATAGCATCATCATTGAAACGAAGTCTCTGGTACAATGTTTCGGAAAGAAACGGAGCAAGAGGTGAGATTATAGATAAAAGTTTTAATAATACTTCTCTCAAAGTCTGGTAAGCAGCAATTTTGTCAGAATCATTTTCTCCTTTCCAAAATCTACGTCTATTTCTTCGTATATACCAATTTGATAGTTCATAAATAGCAAATGATTGTATAGCTCTATGTGCTTTAGTCAACTCATAAATATCCATTTGTTCTTTGTAATATTTTAACAAAGAATTGACTCTTGATAATATCCATTTATCTATTTCGGGTCTCTCGTTATAGGGAATAGTGTCTTCTTCGCCAGTAAATTTATCAATATTAGCATATAAAGTAAAAAAGGCATACGTATTGGTAAGCGAACGGAAAAAATCAGATATTACTGTTTTTGTAATATCGTCTTTGTTAAATAATGTAGTTTTCCACGGTGGATTATTTACAAACAAATACCAACGAACAGCATCTGCACCAAGTGATTCCATTACAATAAATGGATCAATCGTGTTGCCTTTCGATTTGGACATTTTAATGCCATTCTTATCAAGAATTAATTCGTTTACTACAATGTTTTTGAATGCTGGCTTTCCAAATAATGCAGTAGATATATTATGAAGGGTATAGAACCAACCACGTGTTTGGTCTATTCCTTCTGCTATAAAATCAGCAGGGAATGACTTTTCAAATAATTCTTTATTTTCAAATGGATAGTGCATTTGTGCAAATGGCATTGAACCTGAGTCAAACCAAACGTCAATGACTTCATGAACTCTTTTATATTTTTTGTTATTTTTTCTAAATATAATATTATCCACAAATGGACGATGTAGGTCTATTTCTATCCCACAATCTGGTACCAGTACTTCTCTTCCATCATCGAAAACATAATATCCTTTGTTCAAGTCAGCAATTGAGCCACAGGCCATTATATCATTTTCATCTTCCTCATTTACCCACAATGGAAGAGGAGTGCCCCAAAATCTATCTCTTGATAATGACCATTCTTTTACCTCTTTGAGCCAATTCCCAAATCTACCAGAACCAACTTCTTTTGGTTGCCAGTTGATTGTATTATTTAATTCAACTAATTCCTTCTTATATTCAGGAGACTTAATAAACCAGGACTCACGAGCATAATACATAATTGGGTTATCTGTTCGCCAGCAATGTGGATAAGAGTGAAGATAATCGTTTGTTGAGCGATAAATTTTATCTAAATACTTTAATTTGATTACTGTATCTTTATCAACGCCTTCTTCTTTATGGTCATCATAAGTAAAATTCTTAATAGCTCTTCCAGCAAACTCACCACATTCGTCAGTCAGATGACCATTAGGGGTAACAGGCTGAACAAAAGGTAAATTATTTTCTTTGGCTATTTCATAATCATCTACTCCAAATGCAGGAGCCAGATGTACTATCCCAGTTCCATCTGTAGTAGTTACAAAATCACCAGCTACAATAGAGAGACCATTCGGGTAATTATCTAGTTGCAAATCTACATAAGGTAATATTTGATTATATCTACTACCCAACAATTCACTTCCTTTAAATTTAGTTATAACTTCATAATCTCCGTCCAAAGCGGAAAGCCTTTCCTCAGCAATTATCAATTCATCTTCTAAAATTTCTTCTTTTTTCTTTCTTTTATTTTTAACTAATACATAGTCAATGTTTTCGCCAACTGCTAATCCAACATTGCCAAATAATGTCCAAGGAGTAGTTGTCCAAACCATTATTTGTTTGCCGATTAACTCTTTTAATTTACAGTCGGTAAGTTTTAGTTTCAAGTAACAAGATGGGTCTCTAACGTCCTTATAACCCAAAGATAATTCGTGCGAGCTAAGGGGAGTTTCAATAGTAGGGGATTGAGGCACAACCTTAAAACCACGGTAAATCAGACCTTTATCAAAAAATTCTTTTAATGCCCACCAAACAGACTCGATATAGTCGTTGGTGCAAGTAATATACGCAGAATCCAAATCAACCCAATAGCCCATTCTTTTTGTCAGTGTTCTCCAGCCTTCGTCCATTCCAATATTTTCAAAAACAGATTCTTTGCATACTTTATTGAAATTATCTATTCCAAAAGATTCAATATCTTGTTTGTTTTTGATACCAAGTTTTTTCTCAATTTGAATTTCAACTGGTAGACCGTGAGTATCCCAACCAGCTTGGCGGCGTACGTAAAAGCCTTGCATAGTTTTATATCTGCATATTGTATCCTTAATCGCACGAGCCATTATATGGTGAATGCCAGGTTTTCCGTTGACAGTTGGTGGTCCTTCATAAAAGGTAAAATAAGGCGAATCTTTTCCTTTTTCTAAGGTTTTGTCAAATATCTTATTATCATCCCAAAATTTCAATACCTCATTTTCTAATTGAGGATAAGTGAATTTATCAGGCAATGGTTTAAACATAATATATTATTGTTTTTAGTATCAAAAATAGCTTGCAATAATAATGTTATTTAATTGAATAACAAAGTAAAATCTTTAATGTAAAGGTTCTATTCATAGTCTTTAATAAATTCCATTATATTTAAATTTAAAACTAATCCAGACTTTTATTTTTTTAGATTGTACAAGGAAATTAATATTAATCATAATTAGTATTAATAGTTTCTTTGAATTATTTCCATAGCTGCTTTTATTCCATCAGCTCCACTGGAAACTATTCCACCACTAAACCCCGAACCTTCACCGACTAGATATAAATTTTCAAATCCATCACAAAGACCATTTTTATTTCTCAGTGCCTGAATTGGCGATGAAGTACGTGACTCTAATCCCATCATCACACCATCTTCAAACCCTCTAATTTTCTTTGAAAACTCATGGAATGATTTTGTCATACTTCCATATATAGATTTAGGAAATAATTCTCTGAAGTCTGCAGTTTGTAATGAAAATGGATAAGATGAATCTGGAAAATTACTTGTGGTTCTACCATTCATCATATTTTTTACTAATACAGCTGGTGCGTCAAATCCGCCAGTATATTCAAAAAATTTAGCTTCTAAATTGTAAAGCCAATCTATAGCTTCACTGGATTCAACTTCTTTTTTAAGTTCCTGATTTAAGTCTAATGCAACTACGATAGCTGAGTTTGCATAAGGTGAATTACGTTTGTAATTACTCATTCCATTGACTATATTTAAACCATTTTGTTGAGGAGCCGAAATTATCCTTCCACCGGGACACATACAAAATGTGAATACGCTATTTGTACCTACTTGTGAAGTAAGAGAATATTCAGCATTTTTTACACCTTCTAATGTGTCACATTTCCATTGCGATTGATTAATCTCACGTTGGACATGCTCAACCCTCGAACCAATAGCAAAAGGTTTGGTTTTGAAAAGTACACCTGATTTATTAAGCAATTGAAATACTGAAAAATTAGAATGCCCAGTTCCTAAGACCAAATAATCACAATCCATTTTACCAATATTTGTTTCTATTGAGCTGACTTTTCCGTTAGATTGATAAATATTGGTTAATTCAGTATCAAATAAGTATTTTCCACCTTCATGAATAAACATTTTTCTGAGATTTCGTGCTGTTTTTACTAATATATTTGAACCAATATGTGGCTTTGATAGATATCTGATTTCCTCAGGGGCGCCAGCTTTTATATATTCATCGAACATAAATCTTCGTTCTAAAACTATAGACTTTGTTCTTGAAGTGAGCTTTCCATCTGAAAAAGTACCAGCTCCTCCTTCGCCATAAGCATAATTTGCTTTGTCGTTTAATTTCCCAGTCTTTTCAAATATTTTAATGGCTTTTACTCTTTCGAAAACATTTGGACCTTGCTCAATTATTGTTACATCAAACCCTGCTCTGAGTAATACTAATGCAGAAAAGAATCCTGAAGGTCCAGAACCTACCACAACTACCTTTTTATTAGAGTTTAATTTTGGTATTTCTAATTTTCTTTGGTCTGGAATAAACTTATCTTTAATGTCATTAGACGAAACTGTAACTCTTATTTTCCAATGAATTTGATCTTTTTTTCTTGCATCTAATGATTTTTTATCAATAGAATATTCAAATGATTGAATCTTTAATTTTTGGCTAATTTTCCTTTTTATATTCTCATCTGAATAACTTGTAGGAAGATTTATTTCTATTTGTTTGTATCCCATTATACAATATATGAGTAAATTCTTACACAGCCTATATAAACTGTTTATTTCGTATTTGTTTAGTTTCAGAAGAAACAATTAAAAAGTAAGATAAATTAACTTAACATGAATTTAATACTCCGGTATTTCTGTAATTTTTCTAACACCAATAAAACCTTCTTTTTTTCTTTTAATTGCTGTTAGGGCAGAGGCGTATATAGATTGCCAGTTTAAATTATAATGCTCTAACAATTCCTCAGGTTCACCGGATCCCCCAAATGTGTCTCTCATTCCAACGTATTCGATTGGGACTGGGAAGTTTTTACATATAACTTCTGCTACCGCTCCACTCAATCCACCTGTAACTTGATGCTCTTCTGCTGTAACTATACAACCACATTCTTGTGCAGCTTTAGTGATTGTTTCTTCGTCCATTGGTTTTACAAAAGCGTTATTTATTACCCTAGCATTAATTCCATGGTCAGTATAAAGTTTTTCAGCTGCCTCCAATGCCTTCCAAACCATTAATCCATTCGCAACTAAAGCTACATCATTTCCATCTCTGAATACTTGAGCTTTTCCATATTCTAAAGGGGTATTGGCTCTGGTAAACAAAGGGATAGCTGAGCGACCAAACCTTACATACGCAGGCCCATATTTTTCGCCAACTAAGATTATTGCTTTTCTTGCTTCTTCGTAGTCGCAAGGAACAACTACTGTCATATTAGGCAAGGCACGAAGAAGAGAAACTTCTTCTAAGGATTGGTGTGTTGCTCCGTCTGGACCGACTGTAATTCCAGAATGACCACCACCAATTTTAACATTAGCGTTATTATAGCATACCGAAACTCTTAGCATATCGGTATTTCGAAATGCTGCAAAAGCTGAGTAGGTTGAAAATACGGCTATTTTTCCTGATAATGCCATACCTGCAGCTATAGTAGTTGCATTTTGTTCTGCAATACCTATTGAAAAGAATTTGTAAGGGTACGCTTTCTGGAAATCAGAAGTTTTAACAGAGCCAGATACATCAGCACCAAGTACAACTACATTATCATTTCTTTCGCCAAGTTGAACTAATCCTTTGGCAAATCCGTGTCTCGTAGGTTTATTACCTAATATTTCAAATTTTTGCATAATTTTTCTTTTTATTAAACTAATTCATTTAATGCTTGGAGAGCTTGGTCTAAGTTAGGCGGAATGCCATGCCAGCCATATTGGTCATTCATAAAAGATACACCTTTGCCCATATAAGTTTTTGCAATTACACAAGTTGGTTTGCCAATTTTATCATTTTTATTTACATTAAATTTGTCGAAAGCTGAAACTATTTCTTGGAAATTATGTCCATCAATTTCTATAACATCAAAGTTAAAGGATTGAAATTTCTCTTTGATAGGGTAAATACTCATTATATCTTTGACTCTTCCGTCAATTTGGCAATCGTTGTTATCTACAATCCAACAAAGGTTATCCACTTTGTGGTTTGCTGCCGCCATAGCCGCTTCCCAAACTATACCTTCTTGTAGCTCGCCATCACCAGTAATACAATATACCGCTTGATTGTTTTTATCTAAATATTTATCAGACATTGCCATACCAACAGCAATTGAGATTCCTTGTCCTAATGAGCCAGAAGATGTTTCTATTCCTGGTAAATTTTCGTCATAGCCAGGATGTCCTTGCAAACGTGAACCTAATTTACGTAAGGTAGATAGTTCTTCGGTTGGGAAGAAGCCAGCACGTGCGAGAATTGAATAAAGTATTGGTGCCATGTGTCCAGCTGAAAGAACAAATCTATCTCTTTGCTTCATTTGCCAATTATTAGGATCATATTTCATAAATCCACCAAAATAAAGTACAGACATTAGGTCTGCGATACCAAGAGGACCACCGCTATGACCTGATTTAGCCAAATACAAACTTTTGATAATATCTTGTCGGATTTTAAGAGCTATAGGACTATAGTCTTGGGGATTTCTTCGAATATTTTCGAAAACTACGTCATCAAATTCGACTTTGAATTCCATAAATTCCATACTTAATTAAGTAAAAAATAGAGTTGCAAATCTAATAAAATTTATTCAATATTTTGGCATTAGATTATTAAAATGTTGAAATGTATTTACTTGATAGGGCTATAATAAAATTATTAATACTTAAAACTGAGTTTGTTTAAATATGGATATAGAATATGGATATAGAATATGGATAAAGAATTTTATTTATTACTTCTGTTTTTCTAAATTTGTCGAGCTCATAATTTAGAAAAAGAGAATGTAACTTATTTTATATTATAGTTTTGAAATTCTGTGTTTAAGTGTTAGTTTGCTTAATTGACAGTTACTGAGATTTATTTTATAATTAATCAAAAATAAAAATAATATGAAAAAACTAACTTTATTATTGTTTGTTTCTATTCTCTTTTTTTGTATTCTATCTTGTGGACAAAAAAATGAGGATTTAGATGGGTATATGACAAATGCAAAATTAAATAAATTTTCCATAGATTATATAATTTTAGCACATTCTTTGGGTTTACACGATGCCGATTATGTTGATGCCTATTTTGGTCCTGACTCACTGAAAGAAATAGCAATTAGAAATGCTTGGGATTTGCAAACTATAGATTCCATTGCAGATGTTTATTTATCTTTTTTGTCAAAATCTGAATATATTGATTCTAATTTTCGAGGCGAGTTGAGATTGAAATTTTTCAAAGGAATGATAACTGCAATGAAGATGAGAATAAATGTAATCAAAGGTGGTAATCCAAAATTTGATGTAGAAGCAAAAGCTATTTATATGGCAGATGCTCCACATTTTCATGAGGACTATTTTAAAATTGTGATTAATAAACTTGATTCATTATTGCCTGGAAAGGGTAGCATTTATAAGAGATATAATAATTTCAAAAATGATTTTATAATTCCCAAGGAAAAA
>Ga0316208_1001534_pt1 | contig 21396 bp, 26 predicted proteins | sample 3monopyrite_MG_FD_204944 | JGI IMG/M metagenome (GOLD analysis project Ga0316208, IMG submission 204944) | Microbial mat bacterial communities from mineral coupon in-situ incubated in ocean water Damariscotta River, Maine, United States -... | ecosystem: Environmental > Aquatic > Marine >...
TGTCCTTCATTTTGGTGGAACCCGGATAAATTCCGTGGCCCGGCTGCATTATTACAGTCGTACCGTTTTTTAGCTGATAGTCGTGATCAGGCAACGTCTGAACGTTTACAGGAACTGGATGGCCCTTATCGAATGTTTCGTTGTCACTCTATTATGAACTGTGTGAATGTTTGTCCTAAAGGTTTAAACCCAACCGAAGCCATTCATAGCATTAAAAAACTCATGGTTAAGGATCTCGTTTAAATGTTATTCCCTAATGATTTAGCTCATGATGAAGCACGCCTGCGCTGGCAGTGTCGCCGTGGCATGCTGGAGTTAGATTTAATGTTAGAAACCTTTGTTGAAAAACGTTATGCAGATTTGCCAAGAAAAACTAAAATCGCCTTTCATCAATTATTAAAATGCCAGGATCAATTTTTACTGGATTACTTAATGGGACAAGATGTCCCAACCGACAAGGATGTTGCTGATGTTGCAAAACAAGTTCGAGATGCCGCTGGACCTGGCAGTTAAACCTTCAAAAATATTTTACTCTTATCTTCTTGCTATATTTTTATTGTCGTCTCTAAGTCTTTTTGCTTTAACATCATTTCCTGTGACACTGAGTATAATTTTGTTTTTTATTTTAATAATGATGACGGTAGTCATTGTTAAAAAAACACAGTCACAACACATTTCTTTTTTAAGATTAAGTTCTAAGGATGAATGGTCAATCAAAATTAACGATCAGAATATTTCTGATGTTAAGTTAAGTGGTGAATGCATCGTTACCTATTTTCTTGTGTGGTTAAATTTTTCAAGATGCAACAGTTTTGGCAGAAAAAAGGTTTACCATCTTTTATTATTGCCTGATTCAGCTGATAGAGATTTACTACGGCAACTGCGTGTGCGGTTACGGTTTTTTAAAAACACAGATGAAGATAATGCAGAAGTTTAATATTATTTTGTAGGTCGGGCTTTAGCCCGACGCTGTGGTAAATAATAACCACTTTGAATATTCAATTTACAAGATATATAGTTGTTTTGATAATGCTTGAGCGAATCCGGCTATGGAACAGGTGGAGCCAAATCAAGACTCGCAGAACGACATCCCTGTCAGCTCGACTGCCGCGTCCATGCGGCAGACGGTCTTTATTTGTCTCCACCAATTCCATATCCTCTCATTGTGGATATTATAAAAGGGAGAACTTATTCCCGTGGAATAAACCCCATCGGTCTTAGTATTGTATTCTCAGGCTGACTATCTTCTATCAAATTTGGATGGTTCAATGTGTAATGCAAGCCACGACTTTCTTTTCGATCAATGGCGGATTGAATAATTAAATCAGCAACCATGGCAAGGTTACGAAGCTCTAATAAATCACTGGTGACACGGAAATTTCCATAGTACTCATCAATTTCTTTGAGTAATAAGTTAACCCGGCTTTTTGCTCGTCTTAGACGTTTGTCTGTTCTTACGATGCCAACATAATCCCACATGAAACGACGTAATTCGTCCCAGTTATGTGTTACGACCACTTCTTCATCTGAATCGGTAACCCGGCTTTCATCCCAGCTTGGTAGCTCAATATTTTCTGTCGACACTTTACCTTGTTTTAAAATATATTTACTTACAGCCTGAGCAAAGACTAAACATTCAAGAATTGAATTACTGGCCATTCGGTTTGCGCCATGTAAGCCGGTAAAAGCCGTTTCACCGATGGCATAAAGCTGCTTAACATCGGTTTGACCATCAATGTCAGTCATCACACCACCACAGGTATAGTGGGCTGCAGGTACGACGGGAATGGGTTCTTTGGTGATATCAATGCCATATTCCAGACAGCGTTCATAAATCGTTGGAAACATTCTGACAATAAATTTTGCCGGTTTGTGGCTAATATCAAGATAAACACATTCTGTACCTAGCCGCTTCATTTCATGATCGATGGCTCGTGCCACTATGTCACGTGGTGCGAGTTCGGCTCGTTTATCAAATTTCTTCATAAACGGGGTGCCATCGGGCAGGCGTAGAATGCCACCTTCACCGCGAACGGCTTCAGTTATCAAAAATGATTTTGCCTCAGAGTGATAGAGGCAGGTTGGGTGAAATTGATTAAATTCCATATTTGCCACACGACAGCCCGCACGCCAGGCCATAGCGATTCCATCACCCGTTGAGGTATCTGGATTGGTGGTATAAAGGTAGACCTTACTCGCTCCACCGGTTGCAACGACGGTATGTTTTGCATGAAAGACTTCAACGCGATTAAATTTACGATCTAGAATATACGCTCCCAAACAAGTATTAGTATTATTTTTACCCATTTTCGCACTGGTAATAAGATCAATCGCATTGTGATGCTCATAAATCTCGATATTAGGGTGGGTACGAACTTTATGTTCAAGCGTTGTTTCAATCGCGCGGCCACTGGCATCCTGAGCATGGATAATACGACGCTGACTGTGGCCACCTTCGCGGGTAAGGTGATAGTTCTTATTGTTGCTGGTACGGGTAAATTCAATGCCTTGTTCGATTAACCACTCAATATTTTCAGCACCATGCTCAACGGTAAACTGGACAATATCTTTATTACAAAGATTGGCGCCAGCGGCGAGGGTGTCCTGTATATGAGACTCAATACTGTCTTTAGGATCGAGTACCGCAGCAACCCCACCCTGTGCATAGAGAGTAGAACCTTCGCGCAAAATACCTTTTGAAATCAATGAGATATGATGGGTGTCTGCGAGCCGAAGGGCAAGGCTTAAACCCGCTGCACCACCGCCAATGATTAAAATATCTGTGTTATGTTGCATGAAAAACGTGATTCTCTATATCGAAATAATGAAAGGTGTTAAAGTAACATTTTTATGATTCTACCTTAATAATGGTTGAATAAAACCTGACAAAAACAGCTAGAAGAAAGAAAGAGTGTAAAATTGCTATAAGATAAGAAATATATTACTTAGCTGCGAACTCTATCCCGTCTTTACTGTCTATTTTTATGTTCGGGAACCTTTAAAAACGTGAAGGATAAGGAATAACCCGAATGGGTGAAAGAAGTATAGATCAGGCGCTGGTTGAGCGTGTACAAAAAGGTGATAAAAAAGCATTCGATGTTTTGGTACTCAAGTATCAGCAACGTGTAATGAATATTTTATCGCGTTATGTTCGCGATCCCTCAGAAGTTCAGGATTTAGCTCAGGAAACGTTTATTAAGGCGTATCGGGCGTTAGCAACATTTCGTGGCGATAGTGCGTTTTATACCTGGGTTTATCGGATTGCGATAAATACTGCGAAGAATTTTATTGTGGCACAGGGTCGTCGTCCTCCTAAAGATGACATTGAGGCCTCGGAAGCAGAACAATTTTCTGGTGCAGACGGATTACGCGAGCACGCCTCGCCAGAAAGAGTACTGCTCAAGGATGAAATTGCAGATATGGTTTTTAGCACTATTGAAGAATTGCCGGAAGATTTAAAAATGGCGATTACGCTTAGAGAAATTGAAGGACTAAGTTATGACGAAATTGCTGAAACCATGTCATGTCCCATTGGTACGGTAAGATCGCGAATTTTTAGAGCACGAGAAACAATAGACGAGAAATTAAGACCACTACTTAGTTAATTTTAGCGGGTTAGGTGCAAATTATGAATGACAAAACTGACAAACTTTCTGCATTAATGGATGGCGAACTACATGACGCCGATAAATTTTGTGAACAACTTGCAAAAGATAACGAAATGCAAGCAGTATGGTATCGTTATCATTTAGCGCGTGATGCAATGAAAGGACAGTTGTCCGATTTTCCTGCGTTAGATGTTTCTGCGGCTGTGAGCCAGTCATTAAAAGATGAGCCTGTTATTTTAACATCTATGTGGCGTCGGTTAAGTCCGCGCTACGTTATGAAGCAAGCTGCTGGTTTAGCCGTTGCTGCTGCCGTTGGTACGGTTGCTGTGCTAAGTGTTCAACAAACCCAATTAGCGACGAGTGACAATACGGTGATTGCCACAGCACCCACTGTTTCACAAATTCAACCAGGTCAAATTCGACAAGTAAGTTTTACGACACGCAAAAAACTGGACTCTGCAGTAGAATCTAAACTGAGTGGTTATTTGGTTAATCATAACGAGTTTTCTGATTCAATACGTGTCAGTGGTGTTATGCCGTATACCCGTATAGTGAGTTTTGTTTCAACTGCGTCTTCAAAACAGGTTAATAATGATAAATAAGTTTGCTTCATTTTTCGCACTGCTTCTGATTACCTCTACAGCTTTCGCTGATCATCCTCAAAAGGATATCGAAGAATGGCTGTCTAAAATGCATCACGCTTCGCATTTACTCAATTATGATGGTACGTTTGTATACGGACAAGGTAACGAATTGACCTCGATGCAAATTTTTCATAGCGTCGATAAAAAGGGTGAGTTTGAACGTTTGATTTCACTTGATGGAAGTGGACGAGAAGTTATTCGCAGTGGCGATACAGTGACCTGCATATTGCCAGATAAAAATTCAGTTGTGGTTGACAAAAGCCGTCCGAAAACAGAGTTCCCTCCAACATTCCCGCTTAAAATTGATCGGCTTTTAAAAACATACAGTTTTCATTTTGCTAAAAATGGGGTAGTTGCAGGGCAGGTAGCAAAACAACTTGTTATAAAACCAAGAGATCAATATCGCTATGGTCATGCACTTTGGATTGATATGGTAACCGGGTTGTTATTAAAAGATCACCTGATAGGGAACGATGGAAAAATAGTTGAGCAGTTCATGTTCACTCAGATTAATTATCCAAAATTCATAAAAAGAAGTCAGTTACTTTCCAGCAGTAAAAATAAAAAATTTACCTGGTATGAAGCAAAAGACTTTAAACAAGAAAATATAATGGCCCATAAAATGAATTGGAAAGCAACTAAGCTTCCTGCTGGCTTTACTGCTGGTGTAAAGCGTCATCATAAAATGACAATGACGGCTATGCCGGTCGAGCACTTAATGTATTCAGACGGTTTGTCATCGATTTCAATTTTTATTGAAAAACAAATGAAGCATAGCAAAAACCTTATGGGTGGTTCAACAATGGGTGCAGTCAATGCTTATGGCCGCTCTGTAGGAAAATATCATGTTACTGTTGTTGGTGAGGTTCCCCAGATAACCGTAAAAATGATTGGCGACTCCGTTGAACAAATGAAAGAGTAAATTCACTGAATTATGATTACTGAAAATGCCACGGTCGTTTCTATTGAGAATAATCAAACCTGGATTGAAACCCAGCGGAAATCTGCGTGCGGCCAGTGTAGTGCTAATAAAGGTTGTGGTACTTCAGTGTTAGCAAAAGTTGTTGGCAATAAACTTTCGAAAATGAAAGCCATTAATAAAATAAATGCGCAAGTGGGTGACGAAGTTATTGTGGGACTAAATGAAAAGTCTCTATTAAAAGGTGCTTTTATGACGTACATGTCACCTTTACTTTATTTGTTCTTGTTCTCATTTGTTGGTCAGTTTATTGCTGATACACTGGTTGTGGCTGAGAGTGAGTTATTGGTGATTATCTTTGCTTTATCAGGTTTTTACCTTGGTATGAGAAAACTAAAAAATTTTTCTGCCGCTATATCTGAAGATGAAAATTATCAGCCGGTTATATTAAAAAAATCCAATTCCATTTTGGTTAATCTGTAAACATTCAAAAGTGAGTAATATTTATGTCCATGCCTGTATCTAAAAAGGTAGTTTCACTAACAAGTATTTGTCTATTTTTTTTCATGAGTTTTACTGTTTCAGCTAAGATGTCAGGTTTGCCTGACTTTACTCAGCTGGTTGAAGAATATAGTGATGCGGTTGTTAATATTAGTACGACACAAAAAATCAAAAAACGTGTTGGTGGGATACACCAGATTCCAGGTATGCCAAAAGATGGCCCTTTCGGAGATTTGTTTAAAAAATTTTTCGAGCAACAAAATTTCAAAAAGAATAATCATACTGAAATAAATAACAATGCTGTTATTAAAACCAGACAAACTAATGATTCGTTAGGTTCAGGGTTTATTATTGATTCAGATGGTTATGTCGTGACGAATCATCATGTTATTAAAGATGCAGATGAAATTATTGTACGTTTAAAAGATCGTCGTGAATTAAAGGCAACGGTTGTGGGATCTGATACGCGAAGTGATATCGCCTTATTAAAAGTTGAAGCGGATAACTTACCGGTTGTAAAAATTGGTTCATCAACAAATTTGAAAGTTGGTTCGTGGGTGATGGCAATTGGTTCACCATTTGGTTTTGATCATTCTGTTTCTGTTGGCGTAGTGAGTGCGATTGGTCGTACTTTACCAAGTGAAAGTTATGTACCGTTTATTCAAACGGATGTTGCTATTAATCCAGGTAACTCCGGTGGACCTCTGTTTAACCTGGACGGTGAGGTTATTGGAATTAATTCTCAAATCTATAGCCGTACAGGTGGCTTTATGGGATTGTCATTCGCTATTCCTGTCGATGTTGCTAAAGATATTGTTGAACAACTCAAACGTGATGGTCATGCTAAATGGGGTTGGTTAGGCGTTTTAATTCAGGATGTAAATAAGGAACTGGCAGAATCATTTGGTATGAAAAAACCGATGGGTGCTGTTGTCTTGCGCGTTTTGGATGACACGCCGGCGAAAAATGCGGGTATCGAAGTGGGAGATGTCATTACTCATTTCAATAATAGTGTGATCAATCGATCTTCTGACTTACCGCTTGCCGTAGGACGCGCAGCTATTGGAAGTAGTGTGAAGGTTAAAATAATTCGTGATGGCAAACAAAAGCGGCTGAATGTAAAAATTGCTGAGTTACCGGCAGAAAAAGACCTGGCTGAAAAAGATAGCAAGCCCAAAGAAACAAAAAGTAACCGCCTTAATATAGAAGTGACTACATTGACAAAAGAGCAACAAAAACGTGCGAATGTTGATAGTGGTGTTCTGGTTCAATCTGTTGAAGAAGGTGCAGCATCTAAAGCCGGAATTCGTCGAGGCGACATTTTACTTAAAATAAACGGGCAAGCGATTAATAATAGTAAGCAGTTTTTGAAAATTGTAAATAAATTACCGGAAGATAAATGGATTCGTGTACTTATCCAACGCGGTGATTCACCTCGCTATATACCGCTAAAAATTGGTAAGTAATTTTAACTAATGTCAGCCAGCCAGTTAACGGTTTATAGTCGGCTTGGCTGCCATTTGTGTGAAGATATGGAAAAGTTACTCCCTGAATATCTTGATAATTCGGGGCTGTCTTTTAATGTGATTTATATTGATGGTGATCCTGATTTAGAGCAGCAATACGGAACTTTAGTACCTGTGTTAAAGGCGGGTGAAAGTGAAATATGTCACTATTTTCTTGATGTAAAAGCCTTGCAACAGTATATAAGCGAGCAGGGAAATCCGTTAAACTAGCAGATTATGTGTATTGTGGGCTTTTGCCCTGTTTGAGGCGCTAAATGCGCCTTTTTTGTGTTTAACGGAGTAGTTTGTGGGACGTTTTCTGTGAGTGATTTAAGCCATATCCGAAATTTTTCAATTATTGCGCACATTGATCATGGTAAATCGACGCTTGCCGATCGTTTTATTCAAATGTGTGGTGGTTTAACTGCCCGCGAGATGGATAGTCAGGTTCTTGATTCAATGGATATTGAGCGAGAGCGTGGCATTACGATCAAAGCCCAAAGCGTGACACTGGATTATAAAGCCAAAGATGGCGAGACGTATCAGCTTAATTTCATTGACACCCCAGGCCATGTCGATTTTTCTTATGAAGTTTCTCGATCGTTAGCTGCTTGTGAAGGGGCTTTATTAGTAGTGGATGCTGCTCAGGGTGTAGAAGCGCAGAGTGTGGCAAATTGCTATACCGCAATAGAGCAAGGTCTTGAAGTCGTACCTGTTTTAAACAAAATTGATTTACCTGCTGCGGAGCCAGAACGGGTAAGTCAGGAGATTGAAGAAATTATCGGTATTGAAGCCACAGAAGCGAGCCGGGTTTCAGCAAAAACAGGGATTGGAATCGATGATTTATTAGAAGATATCGTTCGTCTTGTGCCTGCACCTCAAGGCGATAAAGATGCGCCGTTACAAGCACTGATTATTGATTCATGGTTTGATAATTATTTGGGGGTTGTTTCTTTAGTGCGCGTTGTTAATGGCCGCCTGCGTAAAAAACAAAAAATTCGAATTATGTCTGCAGGACGTGATCATTTAGTTGATCATGTTGGAATTTTTACGCCAAAGCGACATGATTTAGATTCACTTGATGCCGGCGAAGTGGGCTATGTTATTGCGGGGGTTAAAGAGATTGATGGTGCGCCGGTGGGTGACACCATCACTGAAGTTAATAAACCAGCCGATGAAGCATTAGCAGGTTTTCAACCGGTTCAACCACGCGTATTTTCCGGCCTTTTTCCTGTTGCCGGAGATGACTATGAAAATCTGCGTGAAGCACTTTCTAAATTACGCCTGAATGATGCAGCATTATTTTATGAGCCAGAAACATCTACCGCATTAGGGTTTGGTTTTCGTTGTGGTTTCCTAGGCTTGTTACACATGGAGATTATTCAGGAACGTCTTGAGCGAGAATATGATCTTAATTTAATCACCACGGCACCCACGGTGGTATTCGAGATAGAAAATACTAAAGGCGAAGTGTTTAAAATTGAAAATCCTGCAGAAATGCCAGAGCCTAATTTTATCAATGAAATTCGTGAGCCTATTGTTGTGGCGAATATATTAGTACCGCATGAGTATGTTGGTAATGTCATTACACTTTGTATCGAAAAACGTGGCGTACAAAAAAACATGCAGTATCTTGGTAATCAGGTGTCTATTTCATATGAAATGCCAATGAATGAAATTGTCTTAGACTTTTTTGATCGATTAAAATCGACCAGTCGTGGTTATGCGTCGATGGATTATGAATTTGAACGTTTCCAGGCGGCGGATTTAGTTAAGCTCGACATTATGATTAATGGTGAAAAAGTGGATGCATTATCCGTTATTGTTCATCGTGATCAAGCTATATCTCGTGGACGTGATTTAACCGAGCGAATGAAAGATATCATTCCCAGACAAATGTTCGATGTTGCTATTCAGGCAACGCTGGGAGCAAAAATTATTGCCCGGACAAATGTTAAAGCATTGCGTAAAAATGTTACCGCTAAATGTTACGGTGGTGATATAACGCGTAAGAAAAAATTATTAGAAAAACAAAAAGCCGGTAAAAAACGAATGAAGCAAGTAGGTAGTGTTGAAATTCCACAAGAAGCCTTTCTTGCTGTATTGAATACAGGAAAAAATAAATGAATATTGATTTTTCACTTGTACTTGCCATAGTGATTTTTGTGTCTGCTTTGATTTGGGGAATTGACGCTTTGTTTTTTGCCTCGAAAAGAAAAGTAGAAGAAACGTCGGAGTTAACAGACAGTAATTCGACCAGTGAACCCGCTGTCGTTGAGTTTGCACGATTTGTTTTACCTGTCGTTATTATTGTCTTTGTTTTAAGAGGTTTCATCGTTGAACCTTTTAGAATCCCATCCGGTTCAATGTTACCTACTTTAGAAATTGGTGATTTTATTCTGGTCAGTAAATTCAATTATGGTGTGCGATTACCGGTAATTAATAAAAAAATCATCGACCTTGGTATACCCGAAAGAGGGGATGTTATTGTTTTCCGCTATCCTGAAAACCCCTCAATTGACTATATAAAGCGGGTAATAGGTGTGCCGGGGGATGAAATTGGCTACTATAATAAGGTATTGTATATAAACGGAAAAAAAGCAGAACAGCAGCCAAAAGGTGATTATGCACAGGGTTATTACAATTTTAAACGGTTAGCAGAAAAGATCCCTAACCCTGAAGTAAATCATGATATTTTGGTGACTGAATTACAGCCAGCATCAGATTTTGTGGTATCAGTGCCAGCGCACAGCTATTTTGTGATGGGCGATAACAGAGATAATAGCCGTGACAGCCGCTTTTGGGGATTTGTACCGGATGAAAATTTGGTTGGTCGCGCCTTCTTTGTCTGGATGAGCTGGGAGTGGGGACATTGGCCTAAATGGCATCGAGTTGGAACAGTTATACAATAATAATTTTTGATTTTAGGAGTTTGCAATGCAATCGAAAAATAAACAAAAGGGTTTAACTGGAATTAGTATTATGGTGATACTGGTTGCTATCGCATTTGTAGCAATCATAGCTCTTAAAATTTTGCCAGTTTATTTTGATGCCTTTAAAGTGGGTGATGTTGTCAGTAATATGAATGAAGAGCGCGGCTTAGGTGATAAATCCAATAGTGAAATATCAACAATGATTTTGAAACGTCTTGATGTCAACATGGTATCGGATGTAACTAAAGACGATATTATTGTTGAAAAAACTAAGGACACGATTTTTATAGATGTTGAGTATGAAGTGCGTAAAAATATGTTTGGTAACCTTGATGTTGTCATTAGCTTTAAAAAGAGTGTTGAGGCGCCAACCATTTGAAGCAAGTTGAAAAAGTGAGTCAGCTCTTTGACTATCAGTTTAAAGATGAGAGTTTATTAACCTTAGCTTTGACTCATCGCAGTATGGGATCAAAAAATAATGAACGACTTGAATTTCTTGGAGACTCAATATTGGGAATGGTTATAAGCAGTGAATTATTTAATCGTTTCCCCAACGAAAAAGAAGGTGTTTTAACCCGACTTCGTTCCAGTTTGGTAAAAGGCGAAACACTGAGTGAAATTGCGGCTGAACTTAAATTAGGTGAATTTATACAGTTGGGTTCCGGTGAATTGAAAAGTGGTGGTTATCGAAGAGCTTCTACTTTAGCGGATGCTGTCGAAGCAATTATTGGTGCTATTTATCTTGATTCGCGTGCTGAACACGGTATAAAAAAAATAGAAAAAATAATTTTGTCTGTATTTAAAAAACGCCTTAATGATTGCGAGCCAGCTGGAATTTTAAAAGATCCTAAAACACGCTTACAAGAATACCTTCAGTCAAAAAATTTAGCATTACCCGCGTATAGTGTTGTATCTATTTCAGGAAAAGAACATATACAAACTTTCAAAGTTTCTTGTTCTATTGAAGGCATCCACGATCACGTCGTAGCAACAGGTGGCAGTCGTCGTAAAGCTGAACAAGCTGCAGCAGAAAAAGCATTAGTTAGCCTTATTCATGAATAATACAAAAGATAATTTTCGTTGTGGTTATATAGCATTGATCGGACGCCCTAATGTGGGTAAATCGACATTAATGAATTATGTTTTAGGACAAAAGATTAGTATCACTTCACATCGTCCACAAACAACGCGCCACCGTATTTTAGGAATTAAAACAACGGACAATGCACAGTTTGTTTATGTTGATACACCGGGTATTCATGATAATGAAAAAAAAGCCATGAATCGCTATATGAACCGTACCGCCGGTGCGAGTTTTAAAGATGTTGATGTTATTGTGTTACTGGTTGATGCAATGAGATGGACAAAAGAAGATGAGTTAGTTATTAAGCGATTACAGCATGTAAAAACACCGGTCGTTCTTGCTGTAAACAAGGTAGACCTTATAAAGAAAAAAGAAGATCTCTTGCCTTTTATTGAAAAAATTAAAGATAAATTCGCATTTAAAGATATTATTCCGGTATCAGCAATGAAAGGGGATAATGTTGAGGGTTTTGAAAAAACAATACTCAACTATTTACCTCCTTCTGAAGCTTTTTATGATGAAGATCAAATAACGGATCGTAGTTCACGTTTTATGGCGGCTGAAATTATTCGTGAAAAATTAACACGAAACCTGACTCAGGAACTTCCTTATAATTTAACTGTTGAAATTGAAAAGTTTAGCCATGATGGCAAGCTGCTTGATATTGCTGCTGTAATCTGGGTAGAAAGAGATAATCAAAAAGCAATTATTATTGGTAAAAATGGTAACAAACTGAAAGATATGGGCACGAAAGCACGTATCGATATGGAAAAATTGTTTGAGCAAAAAGTATTTCTTCAGTTATGGGTAAAAGTTAAAAGTGGCTGGTCAGACGATGAAAGGGCATTAAATAGCCTGGGCTATATTGACGATTAATTATGGTTAGTCAACAAAGTCACCGTGTTAGTTTACAATCTGCATTTATACTTCATGGTCGTGATTTTCGGGATAGCAGTCGTTTACTCGATGTTTTTACATTAGATTACGGCAGAGTAACGCTTGTTGCCAAAGGTGCTCGTTCAGCGCGTTCTAAATTACAAGGTGTTCTGGAACCATTTACTCCGCTAATTATTTCATGGTCAGGGAAGGGTGATGTTCAAACATTAACAGGCGCAGAATCTGTTAAAAGTGAAATTGATTTATCCGGCAAGCAAATTATGTGCGCCTATTATATCAATGAATTACTACAACGTTTAATGACAGTACATGATCCACATCCGGAATTATTTGAAATCTATCAGACAACATTAGCCAGATTTAAACATGAAGATGAAGAAATAATACTTAGACGATTTGAGAAAAATTTATTAACTGAAATTGGTTACGGATTAAACCTGAATATTGAATCAGAAAGTGGTGTTAGCATAGTAAAAAATGAAAACTACTATTATGATATTGAAAAAGGGCCGGTAAGTATTAAACAAAATAATCTGAATAATGAATCAAATGGTGAATTTATTATTTCCGGTCAAACGTTATTTGATATGTCTGTTGATAAATTTAGTAGCTCCCGGAATCAGAAAGAAGCTAAAAAACTTATGCGCATTATATTAAATCATTATTTAGGCGATAAGCCACTTAAGACAAGAAGTTTACACTGGTATAAACCTTTATGAATAAAACAAATCAAATATTACTTGGCGTGAATATTGACCATGTTGCGACACTACGTCAATCTCGCGGCACGACTTATCCTGAACCAGTTCAGGCAGCATTAGTCGCAGAACAGGCCGGTGCAGATGTAATTACACTCCATTTACGTGAAGATCGTCGTCATATTCAGGAACGTGATGTTGAAATATTTAAGGCTGTTTTGCAAACGAGAATGAACCTTGAAATGGCCGTGACTGATGAAATGTTAAGTTATGCCGAAACAATTAAACCAGAAGACTGCTGCTTAGTACCTGAAAAACGTGAAGAGCTTACTACGGAAGGTGGTCTTGATGTCGCTGGTCAGATGTTACGAATGAAGGAAGCCTGTTCACGTTTAGCGGATAGAGAGATACGTGTTTCTCTATTTATAGATGCGGATAAACAACAAATTGAAGCTGCGGCTGAATGCGGTGCTCCGGTTATTGAAATACATACAGGCCATTTTGCTGATGCCGAATCAGTTCATGAAAAAGAAAAGGAATACCAGCGTATTATAGAAGCAGTAGAATTTGCAGATAGTATTGGTCTGCATGTGAATGCCGGACATGGTTTACATTATCATAATGTCAAAGACATCGCAGTTATCCCACTTATTCAGGAATTAAATATAGGGCATGCCATCATCGCACGAAGTATTTTCACAGGACTTGATGCAGCGGTAAAAGAAATGAAAACATTAATGGAATCTGCAAGAGTATAAACACGACTATGATATATGGAATTGGCACAGACATTGTTCATATTAGTCGCATGCAGAAAAATATTGAAAAATATGGTGATAAATTTGCCAGACGTATTTTAACTGATTCAGAATTTTCAGAATTTGAGAATAAAAATGATCAGGCTGCCTTTTTAGCAAAACGATTTGCCGCTAAAGAAGCAACAGCAAAAGCAATGGGAACAGGCTTTAGTCAGGGATTATCATTACATCATATTGGGGTTACTCATGATGAAGCTGGAAAACCAATATTGGAATTTTTGGATGTGGCTGATGCGTTTTTACAAGAGAAAGAAATAAAACAATCTCATTTAAGTTTAGCGGACGAACGTGATTACGCCGTTGCTTTTGTAACGTTAGTTCTATAAATAATTCAGGCTTCTAACTCAGATTCTTCCCAGTCATTTTCGATAAATCCGGGGCCATGTTGTATTAATTGTTGAATTTCATGACGCACATTCTCGACAAGTTTATGAATATCCGAATAGTCTTTATGTCTTAATTTTTCTTCAAGTGTTTCTGTGCAGTGCCGTAACTTTGGAACAATACAATATGCTGTAGCGCCATATAGTTTATGAATATGTTCAGCAAGCATTTCCATATTTTTAGACCGATGACTATCTTCAATTTGCTTTAATCTAACTGTAAGATCAGTCAGAAGCATGGTAAAAAGCTCTTTTGCCAAAGACGTATTACCATTTGCCGCGATTATTGACTGTTGAATATCCAGTATTTTTGTCATTTTATGAATGCTTTTTTTATGATGTAGATTATTCAGAATGAAGTGTACTGTTGATATGAGGTTTAGTGCAAATACATATCAAAATATTATAAAATAAGGCTTAAAATCACCTATTTTTCACTTATGGATGCGGAACAATGAATTCTTCTGATAACACTGATTTCCCAACAATTGAGTCGTTTGTTGGTAATACGCCATTAGTTCGTTTGCAGCGTTTACCTGGTAATACCAGCAACATCATTTTGGCTAAATTAGAAGGCAATAATCCAGCGGGTTCAGTTAAAGATCGTCCTGCATTAAGCATGATTCAGCATGCCGAATCACGTGGTGAAATTGCGCCTGGTGATACCCTTATTGAAGCGACAAGCGGCAATACAGGGATTGCCCTGGCTATGGTTGCCGCTATCAAAGGTTATCGAATGGTATTAATTATGCCGGATAACATGAGTGTAGAACGTCGTGCTTCAATGCGGAGTTACGGTGCAGAATTGGTATTGGTGACTCAGGAACAAGGCATGGAAGGGGCGCGGGATCTTGCTTTACAAATGCAAAAGGAAGGTAAAGGTAAGGTGTTAGATCAGTTTTCTAACCCTGATAATCCTTGTGCTCACTATGACACGACCGGTCCTGAAATTTGGCATGATACGCATGGTAAAATTACCCATTTTGTCAGCGCCATGGGTACAACGGGTACGATTATGGGAACCTCTCGTTATTTGAAAGAACAAAATCCCGAGATACAAATTGTTGGTGTTCAACCAGAAGAGGGGGCTTCTATTCCTGGAATTCGTCGGTGGACTCCTGAATATTTGCCATCAATTTTTGATGCGAGTCGCGTTGATATGACGATTGATATGGGGCAAAAAGATGCCGAGTCGACAACCTTAAAACTTGCGAGTGAAGAGGGGATCTTTTGCGGTGTTTCTTCGGGTGGAGCCGTAGCCGCGGCTTTGAAACTCTCATCTCAGGTTGAGAACGCGGTGATTGTCACCATTATTTGTGATCGAGGGGATCGGTATTTGTCTACGAACCTATTTCCATCATAGATTTTTTGTTTTAGCCCGGCTATGGAACGGAGGAAGTTAAATTTAGACGCGCAAAAGACTGCCATCCTTGGCTTGCTCGACGGCCACGTCCGTGTGGCCGACGGTCTTAATTTAACTTCCTCCATTCCATATCCTAAGTGATAAGTCATATCTTATTACAGTTCGAGTATAGAAATAAGTAATTGGAATGGGGAGGTTTAAATTATGACCGTCTGCAGCAAGGATGCTGCAGCCGAGCAAGCCGGGCAAAAATTGTTTATGACAATTATTGCATGCTCCGCCATCCTGGCGGCCAGATGGCAGTCTTTTGCGCGTCATGATTTGAACCTCCCTGTTTCAAGTACGATGGTATAGCACAAATGTAATACGAATTTATGTAACTTAAGAAAACTGGAATAAAATTAATATGGCAAGAAGAAGAAAACAAAAACCATTGCAAGAACATGAAGCGGTAGTGGAATCATTAAGTCATGATGGAAAAGGTATTTGCCGTGTTGAGGGGAAAGCTATTTTTGTTACGGGTGCTTTACCAGGTGAGCGTGTTCGGTTTTCTTTTCGCCCGCATAAAAAGAAATATGATGACGGTAATTTAATTGAAGTTTTAGAAGCCTCACCTGATCGTATCGAACCAAAATGCAAACACTATGGGATTTGTGGTGGTTGTAGTTTTATGCATTTAAGCAGTGAAAAACAAATTGAAGAAAAACAAAAAGTTTTAGTTGATGGTTTGAAACACATAGGCAAAGTTGAAGCGGGTGAAATTTTACCACCATTAACAACACATCCCTGGGGTTACCGGAGAAAAGCACGTTTAGGCGTTAAGTATGTATTTAAAAAAGAAAAAGTGCTCGTTGGTTTTCGTGAACGCAGCGCACCTTATTTAGCGGAACTGGAACAATGTGAAGTGCTTCATCCTGATGCGGGACTGCGTTTAACTTCTTTTGCCGGGCTAATTCGTAGTTTAAGTTGTTATGAAAAAATCGCACAAATTGAAGTGGCGATTGCCGATGATGTGAGTGCGTTTGTATTTAGAAATTTAGTTGCGTTAACCGATGAAGATAAAGAGAAATTAATAAATTATGCAAAAGAAGAATCGATAGCAATTTATCTTCAGCCAAAAGGCCCTGACACGGTAACGCCACTTTATCCTGAAAATCCACGCTTACAATATACATTACCGGATTACAATGTGACGTTAGATTTCCAACCCACTGACTTTACACAGGTTAATCAGGATATTAATCCGAAAATGATCAAGCTTGCTCTGGAGTTACTGGATTTGAATGAAAGTGATCATGTCTTAGAACTCTTTTGTGGTTTAGGTAATTTTACTTTACCCATGGCGCGTTATGCTAAACAGATTACAGGTGTAGAGGGTGATGCCGAATTAATTGCCCGAGCAAATAAAAATGCAGAGCAAAATGATATTAGTAATACCGATCTGCATGTTGCTAATTTAATGGATGACGTATCAGACTGTAGCTGGTTGAAAAAAGGCTATGATAAATTATTGCTTGATCCACCACGTAGTGGCGCAAAAGAGATGATGCCGTTTATTGCTAAAATGGAGATTAAGCACATCGTTTATGTATCCTGTAATCCTTCTACTTTAGCCAGAGATGCTGGAACCCTTGTGAATGAAATGGGTTATACACTAGATAAAGCGGGTATTATGGATATGTTTCCACATACGGCTCATGTTGAGTCGATTGCATTATTTACAAAAAAGTAATGGCAGATAATGGCAACTGAAATAGAAAGAAAGTTTTTACTTAAAGACTCATCCTGGAAAGAGGTTGCCGGTAATGGCACACATTATTCGCAGGGCTATTTGGTAGCTAGTAAACATGCGTCTGTTCGGGTACGCATTCAGGGCAAGCATGCTTTTATAAATATTAAATCAGCAACAATTGATATTACACGCCAGGAATTTGAATATGAGATTCCGCTTAATGAAGCAGCAGAAATGCTTGAGACATTATGTGAAAAACCATTAATTAGTAAAACTCGTTATCATATTAAAATGGAGAAGCATTTATGGGAAATTGATGTTTTTGATGGGGATAATGCTGGTTTAATTGTTGCCGAAATTGAATTAAGTGATAAAGATGAATATTTTACTAAACCCGATTGGCTGGGTATCGAAGTGTCGGATGATGAACGATATTACAATGTCTGCCTGGTAAACCATCCCTTTAAAGACTGGTCATAGAATAATATGTCTAATATCAACAATAATAAGATTGAGAAAATGATTGATATTGATATAAATAAACAGGAACTTTATTTGTTTCAGGGTGAAACACGTGTTGCCCGTTATTCAGTATCAACAGCTAAAAATGGCACAGGCCAGCTAAATGGCAGTGAGTGTACACCTCTGGGCTTGCACTGTGTTGAATCTAAAATTGGTGCCGATGCGAAAGAAAATACTGTTTTTATTGGGCGTGAAGAATCCGGTGAAATTTTTAGTGAAGCGCTGAAAGAAAATAACCCTGAACGAGACTGGATTCTCACAAGAATACTCTGGTTAAGCGGCTTGGAATCAGGAAAAAACAGGGGTGGAGAAGTGGACACAATGCGCCGCTATATCTATATACACGGATGCCCTGATAGTGATTCTTTTGCTCTGCCTTCCTCTCATGGTTGTGTAAAAATGCGTAATAAAGATATTATTGAATTGTTTAACAATGTTGATGAAGGAATACGCGTTTTGATTCACGAATCGAAAGATTAGAATACTTAAACAGGTAAAATAATGAATTTGCAAATATTAAAGCTTCTATTATTAATTAGTATTATTTTACAGGCAGGTTGTGACATTACTTTTAAACGACATTCAACAAATGATGCTGATGCCCAGATAAAAATAAGTAAAGAACAACCTGATAAAAAACAAACAATAAAAAATAAAGCATGGATAAAGGATTTTCGAATTATTGAATCGTATTATGCGGATGTAGCAAATGCGAGCATTCGAAAAGATATGATTTCTCATACGAAGATAAGTAAAAAACAGGAACAGAAACTTGTAGTAGGCGAGGTTATTCCGCGAGATATTCAGGTGATGCCACTACCTTTGGTACTGGAAAGAAAGCTTTCTAATTTACCTCTTCATGTTATCCGGGTGCAGGTTGGGAGACATGTCATTTTAATGAATGTGAAATCCCGTCGGATTGACAATATCGTTAAAATTTAACCGTTATGGTGTTTCATATCCGTCATTCTTGACGTATTCTAATGCATGTATGTAACAAAACCATTAGTAAAAAATAAAGAAACAGGAATATCTATGTCACTTGGTCCAATTATGCTGGATCTTGACTCAACTGAAATGAGTCCTGAAGAACGGGAAATTTTACTAAACCCACTTGTGGGTGGCGTGATTCTCTTTAGTCGAAATTTTTCATCCGTCGAGCAATTAATTCATCTTGTCACTGAAATCCATCAGGTACGTGAGCCTCGATTACTGGTTGCGGTCGATCATGAAGGTGGTCGGGTGCAGCGTTTTCGTGACGGCTTTACTTCGCTACCGGCAGTAGGTCATTTTGGAGAAATTTATCAAACTAATCCTAAACGTGCTCATTTACTTTCAGAAACAGCAGGCTGGCTGATGGCAGCAGAGTGTCGTGCGGTAGGGATTGATTTTAGTTTTGCACCCGTACTGGACGTTGACTACGGAGTTAGTGACGTCATTGGTGATCGTGCCTTTCATCAGGATACTCAGATTATTACAGAATTAGCTCATGCCTATACTAAAGGAATGCATGATGCGGGTATGGCTGCAACGGGAAAGCATTTTCCGGGGCATGGCGCGGTAAGTGCCGATTCGCATGTCGATATTCCGGTTGATGATCGGGAATATAATGAAATTTATGCGAAAGATATTTTACCTTTTAAAAGAATGATCCATCATGGAATGGCTGCGGTTATGCCTGCTCATATTATCTACTCAAAAGTTGATAAACTTCCCGCAGGATTTTCAGAAATTTGGTTAAAAGATATTTTACGCAAGCGACTTGGATTTCAGGGAGTTATCTTTAGTGACGATTTAGACATGAAAGGTGCAAGTGTTATTGGTGAGAAATATGTTGATCGTGCTGAGAAAGCCTTATTTGCAGGTTGTGACATGGTTTTGGTTTGTAATAACCGTGAAGGTGCTTTAAATATTCTTGATAACTTGAGTGGTCATAACGATCCAGTTTCACATTTACGTTTAGCAAGAATGCATGGCAAACATGAAATAACAATGTCAGCATTACATAAAACTGAAAAATGGAAAAAGTCATCGGAAATATTAAAACGATATCAGGATGATCCAACATTAAATTTAGAATTTTAATAATAAAATAGAAACACTTTTCGAGATTAAAAAGTTATGATAGAAAATCTAAAAGATTACCTGCCTTTTGTTTATGAAACGGATACCTGGATATTGCAAGTATTTGCAATTCTCTTCGCAGCACTACTGTTAGATTATATTCAGAAGAAAGTGTTAAAGCGTATAAAGAAACAATTAGAAAAAACACCTACTTTATGGGATGACGCTTTTATACATGCTGTTATTCAGCCGTTAACTGTCTTGATTTTAGCTTTCTCATTATCTCTTGCGATGGATGTTTCAGGTTTTAAAAATGGTTTTAAAGTATTTGAAATCGGAACGATTTTTGTAATCAGCTGGACGTTGATTCGGTTTATTAGTTTCGTTGAACTCAATATTATTAAACAGCAGGAAATAAAGGGGGTAAACGTTGATAGAACAACCGCTGATGCGATTAGTCAGTTGTTACGTATATCTGTCATTATTACTTCAGTACTTGTTGGTTTGCAAAGTTTAGGCTTTAATATTTCAGCTATTTTAGCATTTGGCGGAATTGGCGGTATTGCTATCGGTTTTGCTGCTAAAGATTTGTTAGCAAATTTTTTTGGTGGCTTAATGATTTATTTAGATCGCCCGTTTTCTGTTGGCGACTGGATTAGATCACCCGACCGTAATATTGAAGGAACAGTGGAAAAAATTGGCTGGCGACTCACTTTAATTCGTACTTTCGATAAACGTCCGCTATATATACCAAACTCAATGTTTGCCAGTATTTCTGTTGAAAATCCATCGCGAATGACACACAGGCGAATTAATGAAACGATTGGTGTTCGTTATGATGACGGTAAAGTATTAGCTAAAATTATTGCTGACGTAAAAGAAATGTTAGTTAGTCATCCAGAGATTGATAATACGCAAACACTAATGGTTAATTTTAATCAGTTTGCAACATCCTCATTAGATTTTTTTATTTATACTTTCACAAAAACAACAAACTGGGTTAAGTATCATGAAGTTAAACAGGATGTGTTATTTAAAATAACAGAAATTGTTGAAAGTCATGGCGCTGAAATAGCCTTTCCAACGTCCACGGTTCATATTGATAATGAAATATTCGTAAAAAACCAATAAATCATGGATATTCAAAGTATTAAAAAAGTTCAATCTGAATCTGATTGTCTTTGTGATGCAAAACAGCTTAACTCTATACTAGATGGTTTAGCTGAAGATATAACGGCTGATTTAAAAGATAAAAATCCGCTTATCCTTTGTGTTATGACGGGTGGGATTATTCCTGTCGGTCATTTAGCAACGCGACTCACTTTTCCTTTGCAACTTGATTATATTCATGCAACACGATATCGCGGTGAAACCAGTGGTAGTGATTTACACTGGATTCAGGAACCATCTATATCTTTAAAAAACAGAAATATTCTTATTGTTGATGACATTTTTGATGAAGGCATAACCCTTTTGGAAATTGTGAAATATTGCAAAGAGAAGGGGGCAGATAAAATCTATTCTGCTGTATTGGTAAATAAACTTCATGATCGTAAAGTAAATTATACACCTGATTATATTGGTTTAGATATCGAAGATCGTTATTTGTTTGGTTTTGGCATGGATTACAAAAATTATTTACGAAATGTAAATGCAATTCATGCGGTAAAAGGAATGTAATATGAAGACTAAAGTTGCAGTAATTGGCGGCACAGGCTTAACGTC
>Ga0316208_1001536_pt1 | contig 21388 bp, 21 predicted proteins | sample 3monopyrite_MG_FD_204944 | JGI IMG/M metagenome (GOLD analysis project Ga0316208, IMG submission 204944) | Microbial mat bacterial communities from mineral coupon in-situ incubated in ocean water Damariscotta River, Maine, United States -... | ecosystem: Environmental > Aquatic > Marine >...
CTCAGCTATAACAGATGCAATCGCGGCTCCTTTAATGCCCATTTCTGGAAATCCAAAGTGTCCGAAAATTAGAGTGTAATCCAAGATTACATTGACTCCGGCTTGCAAGAATGTAGACATTGTCAGTACTTTGGTTGAAGTAATCCCTGTATAAAATGAGATGAATATAAAATTGCAAAAGGCAAAGAAAATCCCATACGACCTATAACTAAGAAACTCGATTGAAGCTTCTGCTACTTCATTTGATCGACAGAGATGTTCAAATAAAATAGGGGAGAAGTAGTGAATAAAAAGAAACAGGAAAAAGGCTAAGGGTAAAAGGATTATGAACGCTTGATGAACTAAACTTCCAATTTCTTGGTAATTCTTTTCGCCATTTCTCCTTCCAATAATTATTTGGCTTCCAATGCTAAAACCCAAACCAACCTCTAGCATGATGAAGAAGAAAATTCCAGCATTTCCTACAGCGCCTAACTCGATTATACCAAGTCTGCCCAGAAAAGCAGTGTCAGTTACATTGACAATGTTTTCAGCAACAAAACTTAATATAATTGGAAGAGAAACTCTCCAAATATTCTTGTATGTGAGAGTAGAAGTCAAAATACTTCTTCTGTTGAGTTGGCCATGAATGAGGATTTGATTACCCGAATTCTATATGAATTTGATTGGGTCGTGAGCCATTTATAAATTCTTGCCTTCGAATTTCATCATCACACAGTCTTTGAAACATGCGTACATCTTTTCTCATCTGATCACTCATTGGAGCATTCAATGTAGCTTTTCTGTTCGGCGATTGTTCTATCAAACTAATCTGAGGAGTTTCTTCAGTTTGCTTCTTTGCTTGTCTTTTGTAAAACGCATTTATTTTTTCAATGTTTTTTTGAGCATTTACGATCTCTTTTTGTTCCAAAGACATTCGTTTCAAGGTGTCGACTTTGTTGTATTGTGCAAGAATAAAATAAGATTGATTTTCAAAGCCAATTACGGCCATTTCGGAATCATCATTCTCTAAGAATGGAAATAGTGAATAATCTAATTTTTCCAAACGTTCAATTGTATCTCCCACAGAAGGATGTAGTACATAGTGTGGCTTATCTTGACAATACAATGTGACACTTAAAACAATCTTAAAAAGGAAGAAAGATGCTGTTTTTGATAACATGAGTTTAATTTTAATGTTCTACTGCACAAAAAAGGTGCTGTTTTAAAATCCAAGTAAAACAGGAAAAATATTTTTTTTTGTATTTCTAAGGAAGAATGGTTTCAATCATTCTATCCTGAGTAGCTTCGCAGCTTTCTGTGAAGCTATTCTTTTTAGCAAAATTGCTGTCATATTCTTCGTCCTTTTTCCATAGTGTATAAATTAAAATCAATAATTTCCTTTGTATTGCTATTTGACCTATCATTTTAGATGGCTTCTACTCAATTCTTCGGATGTAATTCTTCCTCGTTTTTCCTTTTCTCTTATTCAAGCTAGCACATAGACCGCCTTAAGTACTGTTCAAACTCCAAAGAATAAATGCATACGGATTTATCCTTTTTTTCGGTATAGACTCTTCTGTTTTACCTAGCCACGAAACATCTCGTATGCAAGTCGATTATACCTTGTTTTAACAACAATATAATCAACCTTTAATAATTCTTTGTAAAAATAAAAGCCCCCAACCTTTAGGTTGAGGGCTTAAACTATTCAATCATTAAAATACTTTATTTAACTGCGTCAACAATGGCTTTGAAGGCAGCAGGATCATTCATTGCAAGGTCAGCCAATACTTTTCGGTTTAGTTGGATGTCTTTTTTTGCAATTTTTCCCATAAATTCAGAATACGACAAATCAAACTCTCTGCATGCTGCATTGATACGTTGAATCCATAGACTTCTGAAATTTCTTTTCTTTTGCTTTCTACCTGTATATGCATATTGAAGGCCTTTTTCAATAGCATTTTTTGCAACGGTATGTACATTTTTTCTGCGCCCAAAATAGCCTTTGGCTTGCTTAAGGACTTTTTTTCTGCGTGCTTTCGCAGCTACTGAGTTTACTGATCTTGGCATTTTATTCGTTTTTTAAGTAATCGCGGTTTTTCAACACTTTAAAGGCGAGTACCTTGGTTCTTTTATGTATTAATTTACGATAACCTCCGTTGGATTATTTCATTGCTAACTGCTGCTTGATATTGTTTTCATCCGCTGGATGAACCAAGGTAGCATGTGTTAGGTTTCTTTTACGCTTAGTTTCTTTCTTTGTCAATATATGACTCTTGAAAGCGTGCTTGCGTTTAATCTTTCCGGAACCTGTGACTTTGAATCGCTTTTTAGCGCTCGAAATCGTTTTCATTTTTGGCATGAGTCTACTTAGATTAAATTATAATTGAATAGTTATTTTTTCTTTTTCTTAGGAGCCAGCATCATGATCATTCTCTTACCTTCCATTTTAGGCATCGATTCTACTGTTGCAATCTCTTCCAATGATTGAGCTAACTTTAACAACAAAATTTGACCCTTATCCTTGAACAATATGGATCTACCCTTGAAAAAAACATAGGATTTGACTTTTGCGCCTTCCTCAATGAATTTTTCCGCATGCTTTAGTTTAAAATTAAAGTCATGGTCATCAGTATTTGGTCCAAAACGAATTTCTTTAACAACAACCTTCTGCGCCTTTGCTTTCATCTCCTTTTGTTTCTTTTTTTGGTTATAAAGAAACTTTTTATAGTCGATGATTTTACATACTGGTGGATCAGCCTTAGGTGAAATTTCCACAAGGTCAAGGCCCATTTCTTCAGCAATGCTTAAAGCTTTGGATGTGGGATACACACCTGGTGCTAAGCCTTCACCCACCACACGGATTTCAGTGGCCTCAATTTTATTGTTGATTTTGTGTGGATCTTCCCTTCTTTGAAACCGTCTTGGTTTTTGATGTCTAGCTATTTTCTTGTCCTCCTATTTAATTGACAGTTAATAATTCTTTTAGTTCATTTTTAAAATGCTCTACGAAAGCATCTACTTTCATCACCCCTTGATCACCTTTTCCATGTTTTCTTACAGAAAGTGTGTCGTTTTCTACCTCTTTTTCGCCAACAATCAACATGTACGGAACCTTTGCCACTTCTGCATCTCGGATCTTTTTTCCGACTTTTTCATTCCTATCGTCAACGAATCCGCGAATATCGTAATTATTTAGGAGTTTTAAAATAGCATTGCATTTTTCGTTAAATTTCTCACTTAGAGGCAGAATCGCTATTTGATTTGGACTTAACCAAAGAGGGAAATTTCCACCACAATGTTCTATCAATAAAGCGACAAATCGTTCCATTGATCCAAAAGGTGCTCTGTGAATCATAACAGGACGGTGCTTTTGATCGTCACTACCAATGTATTCTAGTTCAAATCGTTCAGGCAAATTATAATCCACTTGAATTGTTCCCAATTGCCATTTTCTACCAATGGCATCTTTGACCATAAAATCCAATTTGGGACCATAAAAAGCAGCTTCATTATAGACTATTTCTGTTTTTAAATCTCTTTGTTTACTTGCATTTATTATAGCTGTCTCAGCCTTTTCCCAATTGGCCTCATCACCAATATATTTAGACCTATCCACTTTATCGCGAAGTGAAATTTGTGCTGTGTAGTCATTGAAATCTAGTGCTCTGAAAACATACAACACAAGATCAATTACCTTGACAAATTCATCTTCTACTTGATCAGCAGTGCAGAATAAATGAGCATCATCTTGCGTAAACCCTCGAACACGAGTAAGACCATGCAATTCACCACTTTGTTCATAGCGATACACAGTGCCAAACTCTGCGTAACGAATTGGCAAATCTCTATAAGAACGAGGTTGAGATTTGTAAATCTCACAATGATGAGGACAATTCATTGGCTTGAGCAAAAACTCTTCATTCTCATTTGGAGTGGAGATGGGCTGAAATGAGTCTTCCCCATATTTATCATAGTGTCCCGAGGTAACATAAAGTTCTTTGCTTCCAATGTGCGGTGTAATCACACCTTCGTAACCGGCTTTCATTTGTGCTTCACGCATGAAATTTTCCAAACGTTCTCTCAACTGAACACCTTTAGGAAGCCATAAAGGTAGTCCTTGTCCTACCTTTTGACTGAAAGTAAAAAGTTCTAATTCCTTGCCCAATTTTCGATGGTCACGCTTTTTGGCTTCTTCTAATCTTTCTAGGTATTCGGATAGTTCTTTCTGTTTGGGAAAGCTAATGCCATAAATGCGCGTCAGTTGTTTGTTTTTTTCATCGCCTCTCCAATACGCACCTGCAACATTGAGCAGTTTCACTGCCTTAATATATGCAGTATGAGGAATGTGTGGTCCCCGGCACAAGTCTGTAAAATTGCCCTGGGTGTAAAATGAAATTTCACCGTCTTTAAGATCCTTTATAAGTTCAAGTTTATAAGGATCTTGTTTTTCTTTAAAGTAGGCGATAGCTTCTTCTTTTGAAATTTCTTTGCGTTCATAGCTATTTTTCTGTTTGGCCAATTCAAGCATTTTTTGCTCAACCTTTGGCAAGTCATCCGAGGAAATTAATTCATCTCCATTGTCAACATCATAGTAAAAACCGTTTTCAATCGGTGGACCAATAGCTAACTTTATTTTCGGGAAGAAAAATTCCAACGCCTCAGCCATTAAATGGGCAGAGGAATGCCACATTGTTTCTTTACCTTTTTCGTCATTCCATGTCAGTAACTTAAGGCTAGCGTCTTCTTCTATCGGTCGGTTGCTGTCAACAATTTCTCCATTAACCTCAGCGGAAAGCACGTTTCTAGCCAATCCTTCACTAATACTTTTTGCTACATCGTATGCACTTACTCCTTTTTCAAAAGACCTTGTTGATCCGTCAGGTAAAGTAATCTCAATCATCTTCGCTAATTTATAAAGTTATTTCCATAAAAAAGGACGACAAAAGTCGTCCTTTTCAATAAATCATTCAGGACTTTATCCATTAATAATTTTGGTTCTTAATTCAGTGATTTTTGAATTCAGTTGACCAAGCTCATCTTCTGTCAATTCTATTTCAAATATATCCATGTCACTCATATCTAGTATTTTGATACTTTCAAGTTGATCAAATGTATTCTTTAAATCGGTCAATCCATCAATCATAAAATTCATATCAATGGTTTCATCATTTTGAACTTTAATTGCTTTGATAATGTTGTCAAGGATTGTCATTTGCTCCACCAAACGAGGAGTTAACTTAGACTTTTCAGACGAGCTATTAGCACCCAAGTACATGCCTTCTAGCCATGCTGCTGAAAAGAAAATCGCTTCTTTAGATTCGTCAGAATTTTCGGCCAAATATTCATCAGTCCTTCTTTTGATTGTTGTTAAAATCGAGAGTACAGTATCTTGATTGTCTATATTTCTTTCAAAACTCTCAATCAAGCTACCACTTCCAAAAACACTCGGCATTCCAATTTCATCTGAAAGGGATTTTACTGAATTAAGATAATCAATGGACATTTGCTGTTGATTATTTAAGACCGCATACGCTAAATCTGCAGAATAAACCCCAAAGTTTAAATATTTTGATGTTTTTGTATTGTATTTGCTAATATTTTCTGTTGGATTTGTTAATCCACCTTCAAAAGCCAATCCTGCTCGATTGAACATCGCTGCAATTTGAATAGGTGATGGAAGCATAAATGATGCATCTTCTTCCTCAATCGTTTCTGACGTTTCAACAGTTTCGGTTGTTTCTTCAACTGGTGTTTCTTCCACTTTTTTTGGACTCTCAGCACAAGCAAACATTAATGCAATTACAGTAAAAAGAGTAAGGTTGGTAATATTACCTTTTAATTTATTCATTGGAATTTAGTGTGTTAAGTTATTCTTGAGATTCTTCTTTCTTTTTTTTATCCTCATCCTTTATAAAGGTAAGTTGGTAACCCAAAACGAATGCTATACATCCAATTTTAGTGTCTCTTTTCCCTTTGGGAATAATGTAATTAACGAAAAGCGTCTTAGATTTTGTTGGTTCAAATGACAATATATCTTCTTCTGAATCTTTTGAGCTAAACAAAGGCTTATGACCTTGACTTCTATGATCCATATCCTTGTCATGTATTTCAATATCTACATTAAGAGGAAGTGCACTTCGATTGAACACCAGGCGGTATTTTTCCCCCTTAAACAAAGGAACTTCAATCTCCTTGCGGATGGTTTTATATTGATAATTAATCTCGGTGATTTTTGCTGAGGAATAATAATAAGGTTTAAGGGTGGCAATGCCTGCTTTTTTCAATGCTTTCTTGTCACAATCAGCCTCTGTGGTGGCCGCAAAAAAAGTGAGGGCGATTATGAAAAGTCCAATTATTTTAGAAATGTTCTTCATGTATAGTTGATTTGGCTACGAATATAGGAATTGTTTTTACAATAGTTAGGTTCTTAATTAGCTTGAATAAGGATTAAACAAGCCGTTATTTTTTGAGTTTCTGCATTGTATTTTTTGAGTTGCTTTTTTCCTCCTTAAACAAGGAAAATTTACTCTCTATTGTTCTTGGCGGCCAATAATTATTAGAACGATCAATGTCAGCTGTTTCAAGATTTGGATCTAAGACAAAGTTTTTTACTTTCTTATCAAGAATAAAGACCTTGGAGACCGTTTGCTCCTTAAATCTCCATATTTCTGCTGGAATATAGATTCTCTCAGAACTACCGTCCTCGTAATTAACTCCAAGAATAATAGGCATAATTAACCCTCCATGAGTAGTAAACTGCAATTCATAAATCTCCTTATTACTAGTCAAAAAAGATTTTTCTTCTGCAGATAGTTTCTTCATGTATTTTTGATAAGACTTCTCATCAAGAAAGGTGACGTTTAATGGGTCGTAGGAATTGTAAAAGTCTTTGGTTGAAGGATCTTTTTCTACAACTGTACTCGCTCGATTCGATTCATTTCGAAGGTCTCCAATGAATACCTCAGAATCATCACGTTTTGCCTTTAATTTACCTTTCTCAACTTTTGGATTGCGGCTATTGATTTGAATCCATTCAACCTTGTCTATGGAAATATCAACATGGTCTGTGGTGAAAAACCATCCTCTCCAGAACCAATCTAAGTCAGTAGCTGTAGCATCTTCCATAAATCTGAAAAAGTCTGCTGGTGTGGGATGTTTGAACATCCAGGTTTTTGCATAATGCTTAAAAGCATAATCAAATAAATCTCTTCCGAGAATGGTTTCTCTTAAAATATTCAGTGCAGTTGCAGGTTTTCCGTAGGCATTGTTGCCAAACTGAAAAATAGATTCTGAATTTGTCATGATGGGAGTAATGTTACTTTTATCACCTTTCATATAATCAACAATTTTATAGGCAGGGCCTCTTCTAGATGGATAATCGACATCCCATTCTTTTTCTGCTAGGTATTGACAGAAGGTGTTTAAGCCTTCATCCATCCATGTCCATTGTCTTTCATCTGAATTTACAATCATTGGAAAAAAGTTATGCCCAACCTCATGAATGATCACAGAGATAACTCCATATTTTAATCTCTTAGTGTAAGTACCATCCTCCTCGGGTCGTCCATAGTTAAAACAGATCATTGGATACTCCATCCCAATGGATGCTGCATTTACGGAGATAGCAACTGGATATGGATATTCAAATGTTGTATTTGAGTAACTTCTTAATGTGTGCGCAACTGCTTTTGTAGAATAATCTTCCCATAATGGATTTCCTTCTTTTGGGTAATAAGACATTGCCATTACTGTCTTATTGCCAATTTTAACACCCATCGCATCCCATATAAATTTTCGTGAAGAAGCAAAGCCAAAATCTCTTACATTTTTAGCTTGATATATCCATGTCTTTGTTCCTGATTTCTTTGATTTCTCTATTTTTTTTGCCTCTGCTTCGTTGGTTATCATCACAGGCTGCTCTGCATTTTTTGCTTTATTCAATCGTTCCATTTGAATTTTTGTTAATACTTCTTGGGGATTCTGAAGGACACCTGTTGAAGCAACCGTGTGATCTTCAGGAACAGTGATACTCACCTTATAATCACCAAATGGCAACGTAAACTCGCCCCGGCCTAAAAACTGCTTGTTTTGCCAGCCTTCAACATCATTGTAAACTGCCATTCGAGGGAAAAACTGTGCTATTGTGTATAAATAATTGTCTTCCTCTTCGAAATATTCATACCCTGATCGACCACCTATTTCCATACGGTCATTGATGTTGTACCACCATTTTATGCCCATAGTGAAGCTTTCTCCTGATTTGAGCGGTGATTCTATATCTACACGCATCATTGTTTTATTTATAAAATAAGACAAAGGATTTCCTTCATTATCATTGACATAGTCCAGTTTAAATCCTCCGTCAAAGTCATTCATCATACGCTTCAATGATTTAAAAGATAGACTGTCTCCCAAACTAGAGGTGCTTACTTTTTTGGTATCGGAATCCTTGGCTCTGACATTCTGGTCCAATTGTACCCATAGATAAGTCAATTCGTCGGGAGAATTATTGGTGTATACAATAGTTTCTTCACCATAAATTCTTTGTTTTTGATCGTCCAAAGTTAAATGTATATCATAATCAGCCGTTTGTTGATAATAACCGTAGCCGGGGGTGCCAGCTGCAGTTCTGTAGGCATTTGGAGTTGGTAGAATATGCCCTAACTGTTTGAAGTTATTGTTGTTTATGTTATCTTGCGCAAAAAGTGATGTACAATAAATAAAAGTGAGAAAAGAGATAAATTTTTTCATAAATGTAAATTAAGGCCGCAAATATATAGTAAGTGCTAAAATGCTTGGGTCGTTTTGTCCTTAGTAAAGGAGAAGCTTTTAACAATTCCTTCACTAGAATAGTTTACCTTATTGTGTTGTTCGTGGAAATCATCAGTGAGTAAAGTGTTTTGCAAGCTATGGTCAACCTTTGGGTCGAAGTTTTTGTATTCTAGGAAAAGGTAGATGTAGTCTTGTTCACATGATTTACCAACATACTCAAAAGTCATCAAATTATCTTGTGAGTTGAGTTGAAAATGTTTTTTGGTATATTCTTTAAGCAATGTATTTACCTCTGTCACTTCTTTCTCTGTGCATAGAAAAAACCGTGAGTCATTTTTCAATTCAAGAACATCTTCAATGTCATCAATAAATAGTTTTATACTGACTTCAAGGGATTTGGCTTCTGGGTTGTAGTTCATTTCTGTGAGACTCACATAAAACTTGTGAACAGTAAATGAAAAACTAAGAAGTCCAATTAGGGAGAAAAGAAAAATAATTTTGGTTAAATTCGGTAGTTTACTCTTCGAAATCCTCATCTTCCTCGTCGCTTCTGAAGGTTTTGTAGATGACTTCTGATTCTTTTTTACGTTCTTCCTTGTCAACTTCTTCTCCTTCAATCATTTCTTTTAATTTTTCTTTGAGTGCAACAGCATCTTCAACATCCTTAGTGGTTGGATTGAACTTATATGTGCTGAAATATTTATCATACTCTCCACTTTTGACAATCAATTCATATTCAGACAATGCATCAATCATGGTTTGCATTGAAACATCGTCTGGAACATAATCCAAATCAACGCTGTCCATTGCAGTAATTATGCTCTTGACTCCCTCACCAATATTTCGAGCTTTTATCTCATAAACACCTTTCATTAACCATAAAGCATAATCATTTGGTGCAAAGCGCACCGCACCTTTCAAATAGTAGGCCGCTTTTCTAGGTTTTTCATTGTCATAATAGATTTCGGAAACAGTAATGGCACTGTCTTTCAATTCCATCAAGAATTCTTGCGCCTCTATATAAACTGCCGAGTTTTCTTCAGTTTTGTCTCTATATTTTGCGAGCTTGTAAGCAGCTTTCATCGCATCTCTAAATGCTTTAGGATACTCTTCCATATATTCTGCATTTCGAGCCAACTCATATTGAGATTGTGCCAAGTAGTAATAAGCCCAGCCATTTCTTCTATACTCAGCTTCTTCAAGAAGTTTTTGTGTTTTTTTCGCCACATCCTCAAACTGACCATCTACCATTAAGAAGGTGATCTTGTTCAATTTTTTGTCCTCCGGTTGGCTAAAGGTGGATGAACTTATAAGGGAGAATAAAATAAGTAATTGGATTGTCTTCTTCATAAATCTAGGTTAAACTTAATTTCTTTGGCCTAAATTACAAATTCCATACCAGCTTAAAACAAATCGAACATTTACCTTTGTACAAATTGACACTATGAATAGAATTAAGGAGGAACGGAAAGAAAAAGGATTGTTGATTCGCATCAAGGCATTTAATGATGCGTCGAAACAAAAAAATCTTCTTGTATGGGCAATGGCCTGGACCTTTTGTGGCATTGCTATAGGATCACAGCTCTTTGTGGATGAGCAGAAAGAGTTGAGAAGTATGTTGATCGTTTTCTTGGCATTTTGGGTGTACTTTGAATTCAAAGTAATAAAGGTATACAGATGGAGACAAAAAGGGGAGGAGCGCTTTTTTATTTCAGACGAGGAATTCCATTATGGTAGAATTATTGGTGAGAGAGGAATAATGCGTCCATTCAAAAAATCGTCGGTAAATGCAGTAAGGCCAATTGAAGTAGAAAAAAATGATTTTGTCAAGATGTTTTCCAATTCCTATTGGGTAATTGGGGGCGAAGGTTTGGCCTTCTCTGCTGCAGGGAAAGTTTTTCCTTTTGGTATGCGCCTTTCTGATAAAGAGAAGAAAAAGCTCATGCAACTAATTAACAAGAATTTAAATTAGTTTAAATTTTTTTTATTTTTAAAAAAAGCAGAGAACTATGCAAAAACATGAATACAATATCTTGGTTGAATGGACTGGCAACAAGGGGAGTGGAACACTTGATTACCGCTCCTATAGTAGGGACCACTCCATTTTAGGTAGAAAAAAAGAGGGAATGATTCTTGGCTCTTCTGATTCAGCATTTTCTGGGGATACAAAACGCTATAATCCAGAAGAATTGATGATTGCATCCATCTCTTCTTGTCATATGTTATGGTATTTAAGGTTGTGTTCGGAACATCAAATCATCGTCACGGATTATAGAGACGAAGCCGAAGGAGTGTTGGATATAAAAGCAGACGGTAAAGGAAAAATTACCTCCGTAACAATTAGGCCATCTGTGACTATTGCCAATAATAGTGCAGAACAATTGGCATTGGATATGCACAAACGAGCGCATGAAGAATGTTTTATTGCCAATTCTTGTAATTTCCCAATTCATTTTTATCCTGTGATTAAAGTTGAAGAATAACTCTATTCCTCTATTTTAAATGCCACGGAGGGATAACTTTTTAATGTGTGTCCCTCTTTTTCTTCAGTGAGTATCTTTTGATGAACATTTTTAGTGCTAAATACATCTTTTATAGAGCGGATACATGCTGCAGGGATGCCCTTCAGATTAAACTCATTCTGTAATTCTTTAGACTCCCATTTTTCGAACTCAAACTTCAATAAATTATAGAGTGCTTCTCTATTTTTGACCCTTTGTTGATTTTCCTTGAAAAGAGGGTCGTCAACAAGTTTTTCTTGTTTTATGACTTCCAAAAGTGCTTCAAATTGCTTGTTATTGCCAATGGCTAACACCATCATCTCATTATCCTTAGTTCTAAACGATTCTCCATAGGGTGCAATATTGGGATGTAACATTCCAATGGCTTCAGGATTGTAGTTGGCGACATACCAGTTGCTCGCTTGGTTCGCTAAGGAGCTTATAGCAGCATCATATAAGGAAATACTCACTTTAAATGCTTTTCTAGATTGGCGTTGTTGCAAGAGTGCGATTAGCACACCTTCTTTTAGTTGATGTGCGGCAAATAGATCTATAAATGCGATGGGTAACTTGCATAATTTGTTTTTATCCAAACCATTGATGGACAACATGCCGCTTTCTGCTTGCACCACAAGATCATAGGCTAGTCGCTCTGAATCATTAAAACCACTAATTTCTCCTAGTATAATGGCAGGCTGAAGATTTTGCAAGCCAATAAAATCCAGTCCATATTTCTTGGCATCTTTCGATTTAAAATTACTTAACACTATGTCGGCCTCCTTAATAAAATCTTTACAAAGCTCAAGTTCAGCCTCATCTCCAAGGTTTACAAAAAGTGATTTTTTCCCATAGTTAATACTGCTGTAGTATGCGGAGTATGGATGATTGGGATCTTCTGTTTTTAATTTCCATGAACGTGTGACATCTCCCTTGATTTTTTTTGGTTCAATTTTTATCACTTCTGCACCAAGCTCTGCGAAAAACATGCCTACAGCAGGCCCTGCCAATACAGTAGCAAATTCTATTACCTTGATGCCTTTTAATGGAGTCTCTACACTATTCATTTGGTTTAGTTGCTTTTACTATCCCATAATTCCATAAGCCTTTATCAAGAGAAGAAAGCAAGTGGTAGCACATTTTTGTGTTGGCTTCTTGGGTTTTCGAGAATGGTTTACCTATCAATCTGTGGTATGCATTGTATAAATATGCTGGATAATAAAACCTTCTTAAACGTAGAATGGATGGACGAATTTCTTCGGTTTTATCAATGCAATCAATCTGAACATATCCTATAGATTGAAGATTTTTTCTGTAGTTCTCCTCTGTATCGAGTGACTCCACTTTACAGCCATTGAATGCATTTGTATACAGAGAGCGATATTCCGCTTCAGTGAGTTGAGCTTTTGCTTGAAGGTTTTCAGCCAATACTAACCGCCCCCCTTTTTTTAATAATCTATATGCCTCTTTTAAGAAGTCTAACTTAGGTTGAGCATAGCAGATGCTTTCCAAACCTACAATGACATCAAAACTTTCATCTTTGAAAGAGGTATTCATATAATTCATTAAGTGAAAATCTGTGCGTTTATTCAAATTCAACCTATGTGCATTTTCTTTGGCAGTCTGCAATTGCAAATTACTCAAGGTTATGCCAGTTACTTTGCAACCATAGTGTTTTGCAAAATGTATTGCAGTTCCACCAACTCCACATCCAGCATCTAACACATTCTTTGTATCATTCAATGCAGCATTTGCTGCGACTTCTTCATTTAAATTAAGCAATGCCTCGCTGAGCTTTTTAGTATCCTTTTTCCAAAGTCCAAGATTTAGTTGATAGTGTTTGTCCATGCCCCAAGCATCACGATATGCATTGTTACATTCCTTATAATACATCGCAATTTCCTCTTCTTTATATGTCGCTTCTTTTTTCAACATTTTGATATCTGAATTACAAATCTAATTATTGATAAATTAGCCCAATGAATCAAATCAAACAATTCCTTTCCGTTGCAATTTTGCTTGGCATAGCTTTAAGCTGCAACAAAGACCATAAAAAGGCTAAACGCAGTAATAAAATATCAGATACAGAAGAAAAGATGATCGTAGCCACAGATACTGACTCAATTTCTAAGAATCAACAATCGGTAATTGAGCCTATACATGAAAAATTGCATGCTTCTCTCTCCAAGGATGTGTTTTTGCGCTTTGAACGCACCGCTTGCTTTGGAAAATGTCCAAGCTATGTCTTGGTCATTCAAAAAGATGGAAAAGCAAGTTACGAAGGCATTGAATGGGTAGTTAATAAAGGTAAGTTTAATGCGATCATTGAGGCTGAAGTCTTGAAGAGAATAAGAGAAAAAGCAGAGGAAATTGGATTTTTCTCAATGGCGGACAGTTACGACAACAAATATGTGACAGATTTACCATCTGTTATTACAACTTTAAAAACGAGAAATGGTTTCAAAACAATCGTAAATCGGTATCAAGGACCAGAAACACTTCGTGCTTTTGAACGTTTTATTGATGAACAACTGAAAAAGGTTATTTGGCAACCGAAGCAGAATGATGAACAAAGGTGAATTAATACCTGACTTTCGTTTAAAAAATGCGAATGGAGAATGGGTAGATGTAAAGAAATCTGACTGTAGAAAGAGATTGATCTATTTTTACCCGATGGACCAAACACAAGAATGCATAAAACAAGCATGCAGCTTAAATAACTGGCAGGATGACTTTCTTGATGAAGGCTATCAAATTATTGGTATTAGCTCAGACTCAGTAAATTCTCACCAAAAATTCAGTGCGCGGTACGAATTAAATTTTGAACTCCTTAGTGATCCAAAAGGGAAGGTGAGGAAAATATTTGGAGCATTTAAATTTTTTGGATTACTGCCGCTTAGAGTTACATATTTAACGAACCATGAAGGTAAAATTATTTTTATTTATTCCGCACTCCTAAATGGTAAAGAGCATGTTACTAAAGCATTGGATTTTATTAAAAAGCACAATTAAACATGAAGGCAAGTTCGATTGTATTGTATTTTTTAGTCAGTAGTTCTTTTATAGGTTGTGAACCGATAAATAAAGAACATAAAAAAAACACAAATTTTAAATCCTTAGCCGATCAAGAAAAATTTCAAGGCAAACATTCTTTGTCAGAAGAGTCAAATGTTCTACCCAAGGGTGAATGGGTAGAATATCCCAGCCTTGATGGAAAAAGTGCAAGGGCCTATGTGGTTAGTCCAAAGCAAAAATCCAATCAATACTTATTGCTTTTTCATGAATGGTGGGGATTGAATAAACATATTCAGCTAGAAGCAGATATATGGCAGGAAAAGTTAAGAAAAGTCAATGTGATTGCAGTTGATTTGTATGATGGAAGAGTGGCTCAAAACAGAGATGAAGCAAAGGATCTAATGCAAGGGACTAAACAAGAGCGTATCTATGAAATAATAGATGCAGTTTTAATGCAATTGCCTAAACAAAACATGCAAATGTGTACTATGGGTTGGTGTTTTGGGGGAAGTTGGGCTTTAAAAGCCTCTATTCGAGCACAAGAAATGTCTGCTGCAACAGTGATGTATTATGGAATGCCAATTCGAGATGTTGATAAGCTAGGTAAAATAAATGGCGATGTACTCTTCATTTATGGAGCACAAGATGCTTGGATAAATCAAGAGGTTGCAGAGAATTTTCAAAAAGATATGCTTCAGGCCCACAAGGAAGTAAATATTCTTTCTTTTGATGCAGATCACGCCTTTGCAAATCCATCGAGTGAGCACTACAATGCAAAAGCAGCTTCAAAAGCAAATTCTGAGGCACTCAGATATTTAAATTACAAATATTAGGATTCAAAGGCGATCAAACAGCAGCAATCTCGTCTGATTTGTATAATCCAGCAAGTAATTTATCTTTTACTTTCTTAAAAGTTTCAATAGTATAATTAACATCCTCTAATGTGTGCATCGCTGTAGGAATTAATCGAAGTATTATCATTCCTCTAGGTATTACAGGATATACAACTATCGAACAGAAAAGGTCATGATTTTCGCGCAAATCTAAGGTTAAGTTAGTGGCCTCTCCTAATCCTCCTTGCAAAATTACAGGCGTAACTTGTGTATTGGTCGTTCCAATGTTAAACCCTGCTTTAACCAAGCCATCTTGAAGACCATTGGCAATGGTCCATAGCTTTTCTCGAAGTTCTGGCATTGTTTGCATCATTTTCAGACGCTTTCTTGCCCCAACGACCAATGGCATGGGCAGTGATTTTGCAAAAATTTGAGATCGAGTATTGTATCTCAGGTAATTTATTACGTTTTCATCACCAGCAATAAATGCACCTATGCTAGCAAAAGATTTTGCGAATGTTCCAAAATAGACATCTATACCGTCTTGCACACCTTGAGCTTCTCCAGTACCAGCACCTGTTGGTCCCATGGTCCCAATTCCATGCGCATCATCACAAAAAAGCCTGAAGTTATATTTTTTCTTTAATTCAATAATTTCTTTCAGTTTTCCTTGATTTCCACTCATTCCAAAGACTCCTTCAGTGATCACAAGGATAGCTCCATTTTGTTCTGTAGCCAACTTTGTTGCCCTCTGTAGCTGTTTTTCCAGCACCTCCATGTCATTGTGCTTGTATACGTAGCGTTTACCTTGGTGCAATCTTACTCCATCAATAATACAGGCATGAGATTCTGCATCATAAACAATTACATCATTTCGATCTACTAAGGCATCAATGGCTGACATACACCCTTGGTAACCAAAATTGAGTAATATGGCATCTTGTTTGGAGACATAAGCAGCTAGTTCACGCTCTAATTTTTCATGTAAAATAGTATTGCCAGACATCATTCTTGCTCCCATAGGATAACCTAGACCCCATCTTTTCGATGCCTTAGCATCTGTCTTCCTTATCTCTGGATGATTGGATAGTCCAAGGTAATTGTTAAGGCTCCATTGAAGGACCTCTTTTCCTCGAAACATCATTCGATTGTTAATTTCTCCTTCCAATTTCGGGAATGTGAAATAACCGTGACTTTCTTTTGCATGTTGGCCAAGAGGGCCAGGGTTTGCTTTCAGTTTATCAAATAAATCTCTCATATATTGGCTTATTTTTTTGACAGCACAAAGGTAAAGTTAATTTAAGCTAAAGCAAAACAACTTATTTTAGTGTGGCTGTTAATAAAAGCTTTTTTTTTGTTGCAAATGGATTCATTTTGATGGTTAATTTTCTATTAAATCTGATGACTTATTAATTGAAATTGAATCGATCTGATTTACATTGTGAATGAATTTTTCAAGAGATATCGCCAACTTTATTTTGTGCTTGTTTTTACATGTTTCCTTGTTGACTTGAGCGCACAATCAGCTCTGACTTTAAGAGATGGAATCATTATGACTGTTGAAAACAGCAGTGAATTGTTCATTGATGGCGATGTAACAATTACAGATGCTGGTGATACTTCGAGAATCATCAACAATGGGAACATTCAGTTGCTTGGAGATTGGATGAATATGGGCACAGGAAAAGTATTTGATCGATCAGGTACGGTGCTTTTCAATGGTAGCCTATCTCAAAACATAGCAGGCACTACTTCTTTCAATATTTTGCGCATCAACAATTCAGCAGGTGTAAATATCATCAGTGGTAGAAGTCAAATCAACCATACGCTTTTTCTAGACAATGGCGTTCTAACAACGAACAATCAATTAATTTTAAATTCAGACAATATTCGTACAGCTCGAATTAATGAGATTAATTCAGGATCTATAATAGGAGAAGTCATTATAGAGCGGTTTATAAATACCAGCAATTATGACTATCGTTTTGTTGGTATGCCTGTACAAGGGGCGACGTTAGCCGAATGGTCAGATGATATCATATTAACTGGATTTACTGGTTCAGCATTTCCTTCTTTTAATTTTAACAATGTTCGATTTTATGACGACACCAAAGGTGGAATAGGAAACAATCGTTATCAATTGGCGACAAACATTACAAACTCAGTCGGACTTGGACAAGGCTTAAGTGTATACATGGGAAATGCAGACATTGTCTTAGATGCGAGTGGTTCAATCTATCAAGGATCTTTGGCTCTTCCAGTTACTTTTTTCGACGATCCTGCGCAACCCATTGACCAAGATGGTTGGAATTTATTGTCTAATCCATACCCATCAACCATTGATTGGGACGCACCAAACTTTGTACGTACCAACATCGACAATGCTGTATATATTTATGATGGTACTACTGGAAATTACAGTACATATATCAATGGCACTGCAACCAATGGCGGATCGCGATTCATTGCCTCCTCTCAGGCATTTTTTGTAAAAGCTAATGCTTCAGGACCTTTCATTGGCTTAGATGAAAGTGTAAAAGCAACCGTTGATCAAGATTTTATTGAGATTGTTGCCCAAAGGAATAAATTAAGGCTACAAATTTGTGATGAATACCAATGTGATGAATTGTTGATTCTTTTTAAAGAAGAAGGATCTGATGAATTCAAGTCAGACGAGGATGCGTATAAGTTATATGGCAATCCGCAATTGGCATTTATATCTGCGTATTTAAATCATGTCAATTATTCCATTTTAGGATTAAATCAATCAACTGAGATTCGTTCAATTCCGCTGAAATTTAATTTCCCCAAAAGTGACTTGTACTCAATAAAGCTGATTGAAAAACCAGAAAGCATTGGATGCATCTATATGAAAGACAAACTGTTTGGAAACAGGCATCTGTTAAATGATACAAATGAACTTATAATCAAACTAGAGAGTGGTATATCTGAAAATGAATATTCACTAAATTTTAGTTTTATCGATGATACAACCAACAATCAGGAATGTCACAATAGCTTAATAACTTCTATTGAGAATTCGAAAAAAGAAGGTCAGTTCGCTGTTTATCCCAATCCTTCAGAGGGGCATTTTAACATAAAGGGTATTCAATCACAGATTCTAATTAAAGTATACAACCTTCAAGGCAAACTTTTGTATGAAACTGCTGCTATGCCAGATCAAGGCAATGCAAAGTTGAATCTCGACCATTTAACTAATGGATGTTATTTCTTGAATATTATCGGACAGAATGAAATTTTAAAATCAAAAATTCAAATTTTACGACCATGAGTAAATGGCTTTTAGCACTCCTGTTTTTTCTGTTTCTGTCAATTTGCAAAGCGCAAGAAGCTGTCGGGATTAACAATAACAATCCACATTCTTCTGCAATACTTGATATAGCAAGTACAACACAAGGTATATTGGTTCCTCGAATGACTGCTGGTCAGCGTACGAGTATTTCAAGTCCCGCTACAGGACTATTAGTTTATGATCAAAGCACAAACACATTTTGGTATTTTAACGGGAGCACATGGGTAGAAATCGTGTCGTCCGTAAGCACTAACAACATTCAAGATGCCGATGGTGATACAAGAGTACAAGTTGAAGAGGGTATAGATGAAGACATTATTAGATTTGATTTGGGAGGTACTGAGTTTTTTAGAATGGATGGACCGCGATTTGAGTTTGTAAGCAGTGGAAATTCAGTGTTTTTTGGGCAAAATGCTGGACAAAACGATGACTTGACGAACAATAATTTAGTATATATTGGGACTAACGCAGGCAGACAAAATACAACTGGAAGTAGAAATGTTGGAGTTGGCTATCGTGCATTGCAACAAAATATTAGTGGTAACGACAATGTGGGTATAGGTGAAGATGCATTGCGTTTAAATGCAACAGGGAGCTTTAATACCGCAGTTGGAACAAATGCCTTGGATGCGGCCTCTAGCTCAAGCAATAATGTAGCCTTGGGCTATAATGCCTTGACGAGTTTAGTGAGCGGCACAGACAATGTAGCGGTTGGGCAAAATGCAATTCAAGACTTAACGAATGGCAGTTCTAATGTAGCATTAGGTGCTCAGGCGCTTCAAAACAATTCAGCAGGGAGTCAGAATACTGCATTGGGAAGACAATCAGGTCAGAATTCAGTAGGTTCTCGAAATGTATTTATTGGATATCAAGCAGGACGTAATGAAACCGGCAACGACAAACTCTACATTGAATCGAGTAGTTCAATCACACCTTTAATTTATGGCGATTTTGCTACTAATGTAGTCGACATAAATGGTGATCTAAACGTTACAGGTGACATTACTTATGTAGGCACAATCACAGATGTTTCTGATCGACGTTTGAAAGAGAATATTCAACGTCTCGACAATGTTCTTCCATCATTGATGAATTTGAATTCCTATTCCTATCATTTAAAAAATGACAAGGATAAAAACATAGAATTTGGTTTTATTGCTCAAGAGGTTCTAAAGCAATTTCCCAATCTGGTAAAAGAAGTGGATGCTTCTAACGGTTTCCTCGGAGTTAGTTATGTGCAAGTGATTCCGTTATTGTTGCAAGCGCTAAAAGAGCAACAAAATATCATTGAAAAGCAAGAACGAAGATTGAGTATAGCAAATAGCGCTCTAAATCAGTTGAATGCTGAGGTAGATCAGATGTTAAGTAAAGCAAAGAATGATTAATACAGCAAAGATTTTTTTTTACTCTCTTGTGCTATTTACAGCAAATTTGGTTGCTCAAAATCAAGTAGGCATCAATACTACAAATCCTCATCCCTCAGCGGTATTAGAGGCCTTTAGCACTAATAAAGGAGTGTTGATTCCAAGAATGACCTCTGGGCAGCGTAGAAACATTTCTAGCCCTGCCGATGGATTGTGGGTGTATGAAACCAATACCGATACTTATTGGTATGCCGTTAGTCAGAATTGGGTAGAATTCGTTTCAGGAGGCGGATTATTAGACGGGATAGGCGATGCAGATGCTGATACAAGAATTTTTTCTGAATTTACTTTGGACAATGATCAATTGCGTTTTTATGTAGGTGGGCCTGAACGATATCGCTATAGAGTTGGTAGAATTGATGTGCTTAATACAGGTAACTCCATATTTTTAGGTCAAGGTTCTGGCTTTAATGATGATTTATCCGATAACCGAAATGTTTTTTTAGGCAGATTAGCAGGAAGTGGCAATACTGTGGGTTCAAGAAACGTAGCCATTGGATACCAGAGTATGTTAAACCTATCCATTGAAAATGATAATACTGCTCTTGGCAATAGAACCTCAGAAGCCATCTCAGATGCAAGAAGAACTGTAAGCATAGGCAGTGAGTCACTACTTACCAATGCGAGTTCTGATAATCATACTGCAATTGGCTATCGCGCTCTGCAACAGCATTTTGACCGTTTTAGCAATACTGTGATTGGCAATTTGTCTATGTTTTCCAGTACCAATGGACGATCTGCAGCAGCTTTGGGAAATAGAACATTATTCAGTAGTAGTAGCCAATCATTTAATGTGGCTATAGGTACAGATGCCGGAAGTGAAGTCAACAACAATAGAGGTATTTATATAGGCTATTTAGCAGGCAGTCAAACAACAGCAGGCAATCGTTTATACATAGAAAACAGTGTAAGCAACAGCCCATTAATATTTGCCAATTTTAGCAATGATGTGGTTATAATTAATGATGACATCAATGTTAGTCAAGACATTACCTACGTAGGCAATCTAACAGATGTATCTGATCGTCGGCTGAAAAAATCCATTCGTCCGCTGAGAAATCAACTTGATAAGTTGAAAGCAATCAATGTCTATGAATATACGCTCATAGAAGGTACAGGGGAGAAGGAGTTTGGTTGCATGGCACAAGAGGTGCAGACCGTTTTTCCGGAAGCTGTAAGTATAATTGATGAAAAGAAAGGACACTTAGGACTTGATTACTTTCAATTGATAGCACCTCTTCAAAAAGGAGTGAAAGAGCAAATGCAGCAATTGGAAGAGAATGAAACAAGTCTTAAGTCGCTTGAAGAAAACATTAAGAAAATATCTATGAAGCTACAGTCCATTAGTGAAGGCAACCTTATTCAATACACTATAAATATAGAATAAACCATATTAAATTTATAAAAATTTGATATATAACCAATAGCGTCCTAAACGTTTTTAAGAAGAAAAAAAGAGGAGTTTTTTCTGTATCTCAAATATCTTTGAGTTGCACAACATAAATAACCTCCTCTCATGTCAAAGATAACGTTGTTCTCTCAGATAAT
>Ga0316208_1001537_pt1 | contig 21375 bp, 16 predicted proteins | sample 3monopyrite_MG_FD_204944 | JGI IMG/M metagenome (GOLD analysis project Ga0316208, IMG submission 204944) | Microbial mat bacterial communities from mineral coupon in-situ incubated in ocean water Damariscotta River, Maine, United States -... | ecosystem: Environmental > Aquatic > Marine >...
TTTGTGGTAAAGTATGTGCAAATCCTAATAACCCTGCTCCTATAAAAGATACAATTGCAGCTCCCAATGTCCAGTATAATGCTAATTTATTAGGATGCTTCTTTTCTCCTTTTCGGTACATATTAACTGCAAACAGTGCCATTGCTAAAAATGCTAATGGTTCTAGTGCAGAGAAAACACCACCAACTATTAACCAAACTTTATTTACTCCTATATAATAGTAGTGATGTCCTGTACCTAATACACCAGATAAGAATGTTAAACCTACAATTACATACAGCCATTTCTCAATAACTTCTCTATCAACACCAGTGAGTTTTATAAGTAAGAATGATAAAATACCACCCATAATTAATTCCCAAACACCTTCTACCCAAAGATGAACAACCCACCATCTAAAGAATGAATCCTTTACTTGGCTATCAAATGGTAACATTCCAGGTAGGTATAATAATGCTGCAAACAATAATCCCATAGAAAGCACTAAAGCTGTTGTTGTTCTACGCTTTCCTTTAAATAATGTCGTTAAAATGAGTCCTAAAAATAAGAGTACATTAGCTACAACCAAATAATCTAAAGGTCTAGGTATTTCTAAGAACTTACGACCTTCCCAATAATTAAAATGATAACCAACAATTGCGGTTACACCAACTAATGCTAAACTAATTAATTGTACATAGGCTAGTTTAACGCTTACTAATTCTCGTTGTGCTTCTTCTGGAATAATATAATAGGCCGCTCCCATAAAACCAGATAATAGCCAAACTACTAATAAGTTTGTATGAACAGCTCTTGCTGTATTGAAAGGAATAATATCATGAAGACCATCAAATCCTGCATGTGCAAATCCCATTATAAAACCATATATAATTTGAAGTCCAAATAACAACATTGAAAGGGCAAAAAACCAATACGCTACTTTTTGTGATTTATATTTCATTTGTTCTCTTTTTAGTTATTGTCTTTTGCTAAAGGTGAAACTACTGTGTCAAACCCATTTAAATCTATATCTCCTATCCAATCAAAAAATTCAATTAGATCTAAGGCTTCTTCTTCAGAAAAACCATAAGCTACCATTTTTCTTCCATTAGGTGCCCAGTCCACAGGTGTCATTAAAACGGCTTTAATATAACCTTCGCCTCTTCTTTCGATTACTTTTGTTAATTCTGGAGCGTAATAAGCTCCTTCTCCTAAAATTGTATGACAACCCATACAATTATTCTCTTCCCAAAGGTTTTTTCCTCTCACAACTGCTTCTGTGATGTTTCCATCATTAGATTGGTCCTGAGCTTTACTAAAAGAAAAAATAGTTAGTCCAATAAATATCAGAAAAGTGACTACTGTTCCTCCAAGAAAAAAAGCACGTGCTTGTTTTTTTGATAACATATTATTTAGTTTTGATTAGTTTTATTGAGTTATACGTTTAGCTTCTGTTTTATTAATTTTTGATATACTGGCTTTTCTTCAACCATCCTACAAATCGTTTTATGAAAAATGCTGGTCTTAAATTGCGAGCGATTAATCCTAAAACAAAATTCATCAAAGTAAGCTTGAATATGCCACTTACTTACGTGAGTTGGAATTGCTCTAAGCCATGATTTTACTTGCATAATCATAATATGTAATTGTTTAAAATTAGCACCATTATTACTGTATATCTGTTCAATGTTATAAATTTCTTTTAAAGGTTCGTATCCTCTCCATTTATCCGTTATTATTTTGGCAGATGTACTTATATGTTCTTCGAATATTGGTGTTAATGATTTTGCCGAATAATCGTCAATAGACTTTATATAGACCCTTTTTACTTTATTGTTATCAGTCAATTCTACAGCGATTACTGCTTTTTTCTTTTTTGAATCATAACTTCTACCTTGTTTTCCTTCTTCTTTTCCACCAACTGTAAATTCATCAACATGGATTAATTTTTCTAAAGGATATTTTTGGCTACTTTTCATTGATTTACGCACTTTTTGCATAAAATACCACGCTGTACCTTGTCGAATACTGAAACGTTTTCCCATCTGAATGCTTGATATGCTTTTACTACTTGTACTCATTTCAAAAGCAACACAAAAGGCTTTTTGTAATCCAAATTTAACTTTATGAAAGAGTGTATTTGCTGTTGAACTTTCAACGTGATGACACGCATAACAGTGATAATTATAACCTGATTTTTCACAACCTTTCGTATGTCCACATTTACTACATGTAAAACCATCTTGCCATTTTATTTTTGCTAAATATGCTTTGCAAGCATCATCATTAGGTAGTTCTTTTATAAAGTTTAGTATATCTTGTCCTTCAAATTGTTCCATAGTATCTATTTTAAAGGTGAAAATATACGGAAATTAAATGACTAACTCAAAAGGTTTTTTTAGAAAATAGAGTGTGAGTCCTATTATCAAGTTTGTTCCAAAAAGTATTGGCACAATCAATACTATTCCGATAGAAACACTTGGGTCAGGTTTCATTATATAGATCCATAATCCGAGAAGAATAATTTCAAGAATAAGAATTACAATTCCGTATTTTATATTTGTTTTAGAGTTCATTTCTCAAATTACGCACAACTAATTATATCATTACTTTTTAGATTGAATCTCTTTAGCAACAGCCTCAACTTCATCCAAAACCCTAAGTAAATTACCGCTCCAAAGCTTTGCTATTTGTGCTTCAGTGTAACCACGTTTTACTAATTCTAAAGTGACATTAAAGGTTTCAGAAGCATCAGACCAACCTTCAACACCACCACCACCATCAAAATCACTACTTATACCAACATGGTCAATACCTATTTTATCAACCAAATAATCAATATGATTTACGAAATCAGTGACAGAAACAGCTGGAGGTAAGTCATTCATTGTTTTGGCTTTTTCTTTAACAATAGCTCTCATGCCTATATAAGTCTCAATATAAGTATCTCGTTCTTCACCAATAGGCAAATTCATAACAGCATCCATAGCCATCCATTGAGCGCCTAAAGAATCCATTACCTTCTTTTCAACTTCTTTTAAGGCATCATTTCTTATAGTGTTCTTTTCCGTATTTAAATAAGATGTGAATGCAACGGTTTGCACAACTCCGCCATTTTCTTTTAACCATCCTAGTTGCTCATCGTCTAAATTTCTACTGTGACCACAAAGTGCTCTAGCAGAAGAATGTGAAGCTATAATTGGTGCTTTACTCAATTTTATCATTTGTCGCATAGATTCTTTTGAAGGATGAGAAACATCGATCATCATACCAACACGATTCATTTCTGTAACAACTTGTTTACCCAAGTCACTCAAACCATTATGTAACCAAATGCTATCACGTTCTCCAGTATTACTATCACACAATTGGCTATGGCCATTATGAGATAAGGACATATAGCGTCCTCCAAGCTTATGGAATTTTTCTACATTACTGATATCCATTCCAACGGGATAACCGTTTTCAATACCTATCATGGCTACTTTCTTTCCTTTGGCATCAATACGTCTAACATCTTCTGAGTTTAAAGCTAATTCGATATCATTAGGAGCGATTTCATCAACGAGTCTGTGAATAGCTTTAAATTTCGACATCGCATTCTTATATGCTTTTTTATAACCTGTTTCGGTTAATGAATCCTGACCTGTATATACTATAAACCAAGCTACATCTAATCCACCTTCTTTCATCTTAGGTAAGGTGATCTGTGTTTCTAGATCTTGTGTATAGTTTAAGGAATCTGTGAAATTCTTGACATTGATATCGCAATGTGTATCTAGGGTAATGACTCGTTGGTGAATGTCTTTTGCTTTTGCCATGAGTTGGTCTTCTTCTGAAATTTCAGATTTACAACTGGTCATAATTATTAGGAATAAAGAAAGAATTGAAACTATTTTGGTCTTCATTTTGAAAAAGTTTTTCCTAAAAATAGATAGAAACAGCTTAAAAACAAAAAAACCAACACATTTGCTGTATTGGTTTCTTTATATAAGTTTGAATTGTTGATGAATCCAATTCATAGAAGTCATTTAAACTTTATATTTTGTAGCGAAAATTATTGATTATTTATCTTGATGAAGCCTTTTTTGAATAGCATAGCCATCGTTACGGTATGAAAAAAAGTCAAAATCAAGGTGAATAAGATGAATTTTCAGCAAAAAGAAAAAGTTTAAATAACTTCATTACTTAATCGTTTCTAAGTCATCATCTAAGCTGTTAGATGTATTGACAATTCTTGATAAAGTTCTCATAATTGTTTAATTTTTTTGATTGATGAATGATTTTAGATATTATCTAAAACGTCTTTTACTGTTCCAAGTATAGCTTTTTGATTCTGTTGAAGTACTTGATACTTGATTGTTGTTTAAAGTTCTCATAATTTTTTTGATTTTGATTGATGAATGATTTTAGATATTATCTAAAACGTCTTTTGCTGTTCCAAGTATAACTTTTTGATTCTGTTGAAGTACTTGATAATTGATTGTTGTTTAAAGTTCTCATGATTTTATGTTTTTTGATTGTTTTATACTTAATAGACGATACTAAATAAGAATTGTTACAGTACTTTGCATTACATAGTAGTAATTTAACATTTTTTAACTAAAAAGGGTATCTTTAGTACTATGAAGATGCATCTCTATTGGTTAGGTATTATAACTGTTTTTCTTTTTTCATGTAAAATGGAAGTAGAAGAGAAGTGTGTGTCTAAATCATTCATAGTAACAGCTACTGCGTATAACTCCTTAGCATATCAAACAAGTTCTAACCCTTCCATCACTGCATTTGGTGATAGTTTAAAACCAGGACTACGATATATAGCTGTTTCTCGAGATTTATTAGATTCAGGATTAGTACATAATACTAAAGTAAAACTTGAAGGCTTCGATAGTTTATTCACAGTTAAAGACAAAATGAATAGACGCTGGCGAAATCGTATCGATATTTATATGGGCATTGATGTGAAAAAAGCAAAAAATTGGGGTAAAAAGAGACTGAACATTGAGTATTGTTTGCCTGTAAAAGATTCAGTTACTCGTTAGAGCGTATTACCACAACCTCGGAAACTTTGAATGGGTATGCTTTTTTTACCACTTCTAGTTCTTCTTTAGTTAATTGCTCTGGTGATTTATTGAATTTCAGTTTTGTGTAACGTGCTCTTAAATCGTAAAAGGCTTTTGAAATTTCATCTTGTACTGAAATAAACAAATGGTATTTGGTTAAAGCATCATGACTTAATGATATTACTGCATTTTTGGGATGGTCGGAACCTTCAGAAGATTGATCACCTTCGCAGTACTCACAAACTGCATTACCATTGTTATCGACAAAAGATTTCACTAGTTGTTCAATTTCAGATAGTTCGATAATTTTATCCTCAATCATAATTTCTTGATTGGAATTTAATGCAATTCTTAAGATGTTGCGTTCGGGAATGTTCTCTGTGCAATGACCAGATTCACAAATACTAGGTAGTTTTCGTATCATACCTTAATCGGCTGAAATGGTCGTTGTCACTAAAAAGAAAATAAGTAACAAAAAGGCAATGTCTGCCATAGATCCTGCGTTGACCGTCGCAGAATATCTTCTAAATGATTTCATAATCTATTATTTAAATGTTAATCTAATATGAGTAACAAGAACGATACCAATCTTGTTAAATGTTGTTAACAAAGCATTTTAAAACACTAACAATATGCTATTTTTGCAAAATTAACCTTGTGCTAAAATTATTTTATGTCTTCAAAAACGGAAACGATACAACAAAATGCATCTGAGAAAAGTCTCTATGATTACCAAATCAAAGACCTTAATCGCATTTTTGATGTTATGAGAGATGAGGCTGATGATTTTAATCTCTTATACCAGTTACCTACAGGAGGAGGAAAGACTGTTATTTTTTCTGAAATTGTTAGACGATATATAGAGCAGCACAATAAAAAAGTAGTGATACTTACACATCGTGTTGAGCTTTGTAAACAGACTTCAAACGTGCTTTCGGGCTTTAATGTAAAGAATAAGGTAATAAACAGCAAGGTTAAAACTTTACCAGACCAAGACGAATTTCAGTGTTTTGTGGCTATGGTAGAAACTCTAAATAATAGATTGTCCGATAAGGATTTTGATCTAAAAAATATTGGTTTAGTTATTATAGATGAAGCTCATTATAATTCGTTTAGAAAGCTTTTTAAGTTTTTTGAGACGTGTTTTATTTTAGGTGTTACAGCGACTCCTTTAAGTAGTAATATTAAGCTACCAATGAAGGATAATTATAATAAGCTCATTATAGGTGATGATGTCTCTACATTAATAAAAAATGGGTTTTTAGCTAATGCAGAAGTTTATCATTACGACGTTGGTTTAACAACACTCAAGGTTGGTATTAATGGTGATTATACAGTTAAATCTTCTGAAGCCTTATATACTAATAGCTTAATGCAATCTAAGCTTTTAACAGCACATGAAGAGTTGTCAAAAGGTAAGAAGACACTTATTTTTAACAACGGAATTTACACTTCTAAAGAAGTATATTATACTTTTAAGAAGGCAGGCTATAATATTCAGCATTTAGATAATACAGCTAGTAAGCAAGAACGAAAAGATATATTAAAATGGTTTAAAAATACGCCAGATGCTGTTTTGTCTTCTGTAAGTATTCTTACTACCGGTTTCGATGAACCTTCAGTTGAATCTATTATCTTAAATAGAGCAACACGCTCGTTAACTTTATACTTTCAGATGATTGGTCGTGGAAGTCGTATTTACAAAGATAGTAAGACCTTTCAAGTTATAGATTTAGGAAATAACGTGGCACGATTTGGACCATGGAATCAGCCTGTAGATTGGCAGCACATTTTTAAATATCCAGATTTCTATTTAGATAATATGGTAGATGATGAATCTCTAGAGCGTGATTTTATCTATACTCTACCAGACTCCTTGAGGCGGAAATTTAAAAAATCACAATCTTTAGATTTTGATGTAAAAGCTGAATATAAAGATGTCATTAATTCTGGTAAAAAATCATTTACGGTTATTGAGCGATCTATTGCACAGCATTCTAATATTTGTGTAGAAAACAGTGAAGATGTCTATGATGCAAGAGAGCTGATTAAAGACTTGCAAGACGAAATAGCATATCGTATTAAGCAGTATTGTTATTGTATTATGAATAGCACTCAAAACTATAAAGACTGGCTTTTTGAAGAGTACAATAGGAAGCTGCGTATTAGTTTCAATGGAAAGTTTTAACGTTTTTTTGTAAAAAGTTACATTTTTAAGCGTTTATTTTGAAATGGGTACGATATTTGTATCTTGATGAAAAGACTATTAAAACTAATATTTCAAAAAGTGAAAACCATTAAAATCATAGCACTTCTATTCTGCACAATGTGTGGAAGCTTGGTTTTTGCTCAAGTGAAAGATAAGGAGAAGAAATCTATTCGTATTCCTGCTGAGCCTTCAAAGAAGAAAAAAGATTCGGCATTGATAAAAATTAAAGTGGCTCCAATTCTTAAGAAAAAAGATGATGGTAAATCTAAAACCGCTGAGAAAAAATTTATTATTAAAGAATCTGAAAAATTATTTTCCATGACGGATAGTGATGGCTTAAAAAGTTCTGGAGAAATTTTTGAAAAGCGTTGGAAAAAAGAAGCTGTAAAAGGTGGCATCATAAAAACAATGTCTGATCAATTCTTAGGTGAGCATAATGTAGATACTAAATTTGTGAATATTGTTAGCCGCGATCATGAATATCCTGATGGTGATCGTGTTCAAATTTTGGTTAACGGATACATTGTAAAAGCTAACCTATTGCTAACCAGTAATTACAGGCGTGTAGAAGTTACTCTAACTCAAGGAAAAAACATTATAGATATTATTGCCTTAAACCAGGGTGAGTCTGGTCCTAATACGGCAGAATTTGTTGTATATGACGATAAAGGTAAAGTTATTTCTTCTAAAGAATGGAATTTACTTACTGGTGTAAAGGCTACTATCATTTTTAATAATGAAAAAGTAGTTATAAAAGAAAAAACTACTGGTGATAAGACAAATGAGGAAGCTTCTAACAACTAATAGTTATTACTTCAGTTGGTGTCATTGCATCTAACTTATAATTACCTATTCTTACCCTAACCAATCGCAAAGTAGGTAAACCAACTTTAGCTGTCATTTTACGTACTTGTCTAAACTTACCTTCTGTTAATGTTATAGATAACCAAGAAGTAGCTCCATGACGCTTATCTCTAACAAAACGCTCAAAAATGTGAGAAGTATCATTTAAAATTTTTGCCTTACATAATTTGGTTTTATATGGTTTTCCTTCAACAGATATTTCAATTCCTTTTTCTAATTGGGTAATAACACTTGGTGTTACAATACCATCTACCATTACATGATACTCTTTTTCTATTTTAGAACTTGTAATATGATTACTAAATTTACCATCTGTAGTCAATAGAAGAAGACCTTCAGATTTTTCATCTAAACGGCCCACAGCCATTATCCCTTCTGGGAAATGATATAATTTACCTAAAAGCTTTTTAGACTTTCGTTTATTTTGATGGTTCACAAATTGACTTAAGTAATTATAAGGCTTATATATTTTAAAGTAGTAGTGTTCACTCATATTACCAAAAGGTTATAAAACATTTATTAAGCTCCCCATCATTTTTATTTAACCAAACCAGAGGAGAACGCAAATGGTTTATTTCACTTTCAATTATTTTTAATGCTGAAGAATAATTAATCCAATCGACATTATGATGTGGTATAACTAACCAGTCTAACTTAACTGGTATATAGAAATTAAATTTTTTAAAGAAATCGATTTCTTTAAAACCAATAAAATAGCCTGCTAGACAATGTCTATTTAATGGACTAACATCAATATTTCTATTATGATAAGGTAAAAATAATTGCGCTTTAAAACATAAATGCTGTTTTATTATTTTAATATCGAGATTACGGACTTCAAAATTGAGACTTGTTATTTCATTGTACAATAACGGAAATTGTTTATTATGTAGCTTATTTAATTTGTAGAGTAAACTATCCTTTCGATTTGGGCCAATCCAATAGGCTAGTGATTCGCTATAGTTTTTTAATCTATCATAGAGATAAAACTTATAGACAATTTCTAAATGAATTGGGTTTTCTTCATAATAGTAGAGCGCATCAATTTCACCAATTGTGCGTTTTCCATTTTGTATTTGTATATTATCACAAATCCAGGTGATTGAGGGTTGTCGTTTTAGTTGGTAAAAGACAAATTCTTCAACTAGCTTACCTAAACGTTTGCTTTTAAATTCTAATGAATCATTAAAAGTTACAGAATTGGTTTCAAATTCAATCTGTTTAAATTTAGACACCATCTTACCATACCAAAGAGGAGGAGTTGCCAAATAACCTTGATAACGTAATTTTGTCATTAAATCCATTGATTGTCGAAAGTACAAATTACCTTTGTCCCAGAATAAAATATTATGGCAACATTTTCTGAATTAGGTATAAGCAAGCCCTACATCAAAGCGCTTAAAGAACTAAATATTGTAAATCCAACTGAAATACAAGAAGCTGTTATTACAGTGCTATTAGACTCAAAAACAGATTTAATTGGTTTAGCACAAACAGGAACAGGAAAAACGGCAGCTTTTGGATTACCAATTTTAAATTCTATCGATTCTGAGAAGCCAGAAGTACAGGGCTTAATTATTGCACCAACGCGTGAGTTAGTGCAACAAATAAAGAAGCAACTCTTTAAATTCACCAAATACATTGATGAAAAGATTTTTGTTGAAAGCGTTTACGGAGGGGAGAAAATAGATAAGCAAATTAAGGCCTTAACCAGAACAACACATATTGTTGTAGCTACACCAGGACGTTTGCTAGATTTAGTAGAGCGTGGAGCAGTAGATATTACCAATGTTAAGACCTTAATATTAGACGAAGCCGATGAAATGTTAAGTATGGGTTTTAAAGAAGATTTAAGTAAAATTCTAAAGTACAATACCTCAAAACGGAATACTTGGTTATTTTCTGCAACTATGCCAGAAGAGATTAAACGGATTATTAAAGTTTATATGTCTTCTGAGGCGATTAGAATTGAGGTGAATAAAAATGCTATAGTAAATAAAAACATTTCACATCACTTTATAAATACGAACATTAAGGAAAAGTTGAATTTAATTACTAGACTTCTCGATAATAGACAGGAAGAGAGAGGGATTATTTTCTGCAGAACCAAGGCTGGAACAAAAGCATTAGCAAAACAATTGCAAGATGAAGGATTTGCTGTTGGAGCTTTAGAAGGAGACATGCAACAAAAGGAACGAGATAAAGTAATGCGTGCTTTTAAAAATGAAAGTATTCAAGTCTTAATTTCTACTGATGTTTCTGCTAGAGGCATAGATGTGAATAACCTAGCTTTTGTCTTACATTATCAATTACCAGAGCATTTAGATTATTATACACATCGAAGTGGGCGAACAGCAAGAGCAGGGAAAACAGGACAGTCTATAGCTCTAATCATTCCTGGGGAAATGCAAAAAGTAATAGATATTCAAAAAGTTTTGGGTATTACATTTAGAGAAATGACGATGTAACATTATTGCCTCTCTTCTAATAAAAAAATGCGTAACCATACAGATTATGCATTTTTATCTTTTGATTAATAAGCTTAATGAATAACTAATTTCTGAGTTCGTTTTTTAGAATTTCTATTTGTTAACTCTATAATATAGATACCTAAGCTTAGATTAGATGTATTAATAGATTGATTTAAACTTGTTATATCTAAGAATGTAGTGCTAACTAACCTACCATTAATGTTATAAAGTCTAAAATTAGTTTCGCTTATTAATTGACCTTTTATAGTGATAGTTTTATTTACTGTATTTGAATAAATAGACAATTCTTCCAGAGATTCTTCTGCTGTACTTAGTGATTCAGCTGCAAATCTTAAATAAAATCGCCCTATGCCTGATAAATTTTCATCAACAATAAAACTATAATCATTTGTGGTTAATAAGGTAGAGGTTTCATTATTTGTGTCTTCTAAATATATTTGAATCGATTCAGGAATATCATTTTGACCAATACTAAAAAAGACTTCCTGTCCTTGACTTACATTGATACCTATTGGTATAGTAACATCATTCATGTCTGTATTACTTAGTGATTGAACAGCGAATGCTATACCAGTACTATTTTGAACTAAATGTGAATAAACTGAAAACGAAGGTGGACTTCCTCCGAAAACTGAGGCATCATATCCTGGATCTAAACCCTGAGAAGCGTTACTATTAAAATAAAATTCTGTATAATGACTTAAACTACTTGTGCTTATATTTAGTTTTAAATAACCATAATCAGAATACATCGTAGTATTTTCTGTTGAATTTGTATCCTCAAAATGAGGTGCGGCATTAAATAAAAACAGGCAGCTTAAAAGACTTAAAAAGGCTTTGATATTAATTGATTTGGGTTTAATAAATGATATTAAACTTCCAATTGGGCTTTTGGAAATGTGAGATTTCATTTTTTATAATAATGGTTAATGGTATTTTAAAAGTATCTATTAAAGCATTAAACCCTTTAAGATTTCGACCAAGATGCTTTATCAAGGACTAAGTCCTATGTTAAACGACTAAAATCAATTATCAACGTTCACTGTAGCCTATATGTGTTTTGTGTATTAAGTAGTTAGATGGTTTAAGTGACACTTCATCCTACAAAAAAGCGCAGTATCTTAGATACCACGCTTCGTTTCTTTAAGTTTTGTATTAATAGGGTTATTTAATAATCAATTTTTCTATGCGCTTTTCGTTTGTGTCAGATATTAACTCAACAATATATATTCCAGTACTTAATTGCGCTATATTAATAGATTGTTTTGTACTAGTAATGTCTAATGGTATAAAACTTACTACTCTACCGCTAATATCGTAAAGTTTAAAACCAGTATCACTAAGCAATTGTCCATCTATAACAATGGTTTTTTGTTTAGAATCTGCATATATACTTAAGCTTTCCAAAGGTTGTTCAACAGTATTAAGAATACTAACTTCAAAGCGCAGATAGAAACGTCCTATCCCAGAAATAGCACTTGAAGGCGTCAATGTATAATTACTAGAATTCAATAATGTAAATGTATTAGTTATTGTATCTTCTAAATAAACATCGACTGAATTAGGAATTGTAGATTCTAAAATACTAAAGGTTAATGCTTCATTTGCATTGGCATTAACACCTAATGGAATTACAACATTTGATAAATCATTATCATTTAATGCCTGTAATGCTAGCGGAACACCAGTATTCTCTTGGACTAAATTAGAATATACGGCAAAACTAGGAGGGGATTCGTACCAAACAGCTGCATCATAACCTGGGTCTAGTCCTAGACTTGCATTAGGATTAAAGTAAAAATCTGTATGATAGGTCTTATTATTTGCACTTGCATTTAATTTTAAATAAGTGAGTATATTAGAATTACGTCCTAAAATAAAATCATCGTCAGAACCTTTACTTCTCATACTTGGAGTAAAAGACATATTTCCAGAGGCTTCAGCATCTATAAAAAAGCCTTGACCAGGTGTAATGACTGTACTCGCAGTAGTGGTTGCTAAATTATATATAGTCCAACCATCTGCAGCCGCTCCATCATATCCATATATACCAACGGCATTTTCATCAATTAAACCAGAATTTGCCATAAAATTTAAAAATTCTTGAACTTTAAGATAACTAGGATATGGGTTTCCTATTAAATTCCAGTTGCTTGCTCCTCCAGCTACTATAGGTACATTTACTGCACTTGTTTCAACATTACCAGTAAACGTTAGTGTAGTACCACTAGTTCCATCTTCAGAAGCATCTCTAGCAGCCCTGTAACCATTACCTTTCTCTAATAGCGTTGCCGCATTAGTTGTTGTTAAATAAGTTTCGTAGCTACCAGAAAGTTCATTAAATGGTCCAAATAACTTTTGAACGGTATTCCCAGGGTTCTCAAATAAATTTGGATTATTAGTTGCAAAAGCACCAAAAGTCTGTCCAGAAAATGGTGAAGACACCAAATCATTACCTGTAGAACCATTAAAGGCATTTACATGACGCTTATAAGATACATTTCCTGTACTTGTGCCATCTACAATTAAACTCGAATATTTAGTTGATGTAGATTCTAATTCTATAGTACCATTATTGATAAAATCACCTTTAATTGTTAAGCTAGCTCCTTCTTTTATAATAACTGTAGCTCCAATAGATATTTCTAAGTCATTAACTTCAACGTCTTTATCTGCATCAATAATATATATGCCACTTGCTATAATAGTATCTATACTTCCTGAAGTCTCATCTGGACCATCGGTATTAATCCAATCACCATCACAATATAATATTGAGCCAGAAGGAATCGCAACACTACAAGCATTTCCTGGTGATAAATATTGAATTAATGTTGCTTTTGTGGTTGTACTGCTATCATCAAAACTAATAGATATTCCACCTCGCCCTCGCAAGTGAGTGCTTTTCACTTCGTAAAATCCATCACTATAGAGTTGAACTCTTAATGCATCTGCTTCTATAGGATTAAAAGAAGTTCCTCCCCATTCATATATGCCGCCATCAATCCATCCACCAGTTCCTTCTTCTAAAATTATCCATGTTCCGTCTACTCGATAACTAATACGCCATAATGTATTGGGCTGACCTTGAGAATTGAAAGTGTATACACCACCAAATGTAATATAGTTTATATACTTCACATTTGTCCAATTAACTTGCCATTTCATACCTTTATCTGGATCTACTGGTGAACCAATATCTTTATTTAAAGCAAGACCATATTCATTAAATGCAGTGACAGTATAATAATTTCCAATTGATGGATCATATAAAATTTCTTCTGGGACTCCTCTACCATTAACAACATTACCACTAACAGTAGCATCTGGTAATAGAGCTATGTTTAAATTATCATTTGGTATATTATTTGGCAAACCACCATTACTGCATGCACTAGGTGCTTCGTATATACTTTCTTTATATATTGTACATGTAGGAACGTCACTAAAAACTGCTGTGATATCTACATCAAATCCATTTGCACTTAAACCCGTTAAGGTCACTGTTTGCGGACTTGTGCCTATTGCAAATGCTTGACCATTAACATTTAATGTGCCAGTGACTGGTGCATTTTGATAGGTCACAATAACATCTTGAGAATAGGTGTCGGTCATCTCATCACAAGCACTAATCGCTCCTATTTCTATATCATTTAAAGGGCAATCTGTATCAAATAGAACAATTAATTTTGGAGGTTTTCCATCATCGTAAGAATCCGCTACACGTTTTCCTGTACCAGAAATAATGAAGGCTACTGCATTACCATTTACCCAACCAGGTTGTGCAAAAATCTCGTTCATTTCATCACTTAAATCAGGGCTTCTTTGATTAGCACCAGCAATATCAATAGATCCCCAATCTGCTACGTCGTCCCATGATGTGGAATTAGTTGTAAGGGTTCTCGTTGAGATTTTATTAGTATTAGAAAAGGTATTGCTATCTGGTGATAACTCCCCATGTATGACTAGGTTAGTGGTTGGTTGCGGTGTAATTCTTTCATCAATAGAGAATTGTATATAAGCTCTAAGGATTGTAGCACTCTCAGGAATTTCAATACCATCAAAACGAAGACCTACCAATTGAACATCACTGTCTGTAACTAACTCTAAGTCACTACTACTAGTGTTAACTGTACCTGTAATTTCTTCTGCATCATCACTAGAGTACAATACTTGTGTAGTAAATACTGTATTATCATAAGAATCGAAACCTTGGCAATTACAAAAACCATCTTCTTCGTCTAAAACAGTATCTGAATCTTCATCATCACAAGGACTATATACAACTGGACAAAAAATATCATTTGAATTTGATATAATTACAACATCTCCTGTTGGTGGAGAAAAGACGTCTAGCATACTCGGCAAAGTAAAAGGATCTGTATTGCTTACTTCACCAACATCCATAGCGTTATCTACTTTTATAGTACGTAGTTCTATTTTTGACGGCTCCACAAATAGGAGTTTAAACTGATTAAAACTGCCTGAATTTCTAGTCCAACTTTTATCATCATCATTTGGTCTTAAAGGTGCTCCCCAACATCCTTCACCAGTATAGACAGTTCCGTTGGTCTGTTCTACAACAAAGCCTTCATCATTTCCTAGCTCTGAAGACGGTTTTAATGGCCAAGTTGTTCTTGCAACATGTGAGTCACAATCTACAACCAAACGCACTCCTTCATCATAAAAAAGTTGTGCCCAAGCATCGTATTGATTATTATTTTCTGCTTTCCATGCTGTATGGGGACGTATTGGTTTATGGTATTGCGCCATTTTCCAAATTACACCAGATGAAGCAGATAAATCATTTTGAAGCCAAGTCAATTGATTTCCAAAAACCGAAATCTCGGAATTAAGCGTATAGGCTCTGAAAAGATTATTACCAAACGTTAAAGCATAGTATGAGTTTGTATTTGGTGTATAAAATAAATCATAAATATCTGTTGCGTTTTCATGATTACCACGAGCAGGTATAATTGGAAACATTCTCCCATCACTAGCTATAGTATCTTGCCAATCATCAAACCATTTTTTCCACTCAAGGTCTGTACTATTATCTGTCATATCACCAGCAAAAAGTACAGCATGAGGTTTCAATTTACTTACTAATAAATTTGCAGCTCTTCTTGGAGTTCTGAAATTTCTTGAGTCACCACCTGCAATAATAGATAAGCGACTATTGTCACTAGGTGCTGTTCTAAACCAATACCTTAAACTTGTTCCTTCACTATCATTAATTACAAAGTAATAATTTGTATTTGGTATTAAACCAGATAATCGGACAAATCTATTTTCCATATCTTTAGCATATATAGCTCTATCCACAGTTTTTGAAAAAGCATACATTGCATAATTAGTGCCCTGATCTACAGTGCCGTAATATAAAACAGGATTTGTTCCTGAGGATTGATCCCAAGCTACAGTAATGGTTGTTGATGGATCATCTACTAAAATTAATCTATATCTACTAGTATTAGCATAAGTGCTAAAAACAACTAAAAATAGTATTTGAGTTAAAAATGTTTTAAATTTCATTAGTAGGTAATTTAAGTTTTTTTAATTTTTCTTCAATAATTAAGACTAGTAATGGTACAATACCATGTGATAGTCTATAAATAACTAAATATAAACTGCCGTGTATTGATGAAGCCATAAAATTTTGACTATAACCTGACATCAACCTAGCAAAAGCAGTTGAAAAACCCCAATATATCATATACAATAATGCGTATTTCGATAGTTTAGGAATAAATATCATAATTGATGCTACTATATCTAATAAACCAACTATATACAAAAAACTTGTAGCTTGTGCTTCGTTAACATCAAGTATTATAATTGTCATGTCCACAAAATGACCTGGTAAATAGATCAGTCCCATAGCAAAAAGGCCATGAGCAATAAATGTAGATGCAATAGCTATTTTTAATCCATTTATAATTTTTTTATTTTCAATAACATCAAATCGAACATTTAGCAATAACAATACAGGTGCCGAGAACTGAATGAATAACTCAAAAAACAACAAATACTCATAGTTTTTATCCTTCACCATGCAAATACCAATAACAAGCAGTATAAACATTGCTACACTCAAAATAATTTTTTTTACTCTAAGTACCTTTATTTTATCCCAAAACAAACTAACTAAAGCAGCCGCCAAAAATATGAAGCTACTTGCCTTAGTAAAGCCATCAATCCATTGATTTACCCTAGAACTCGTTGCATAATCTGCCCAAGAATAATTGGATAATCCTTCTACAATAGGAGTTAATAAACTTTCGTCCCAAAGTATAGCTCTAAATGGTGCACCAAAAAAATACAACTCATAAGCCCTTCCCAGAAAAACGGTGAAGGCGCTTATTTTAACAAGCGATATTATTTTAAATTTATTCATTTAGAGCACCTAAATCTAACGATTTAATCAATTAAACAATTTATTATTCGACTAATTGATAATAAATCCTTTAATAGGTAAGTTCGTAGCCCTTTTTTACATTTAAAATAGCCTTATATCCCTGACAATTAAACTCTAAAATTAAATTTACAAAAGAGTAACTCTTTATTTGTTAGAATAAAAAATAGCATCAAGGCTACAATTCATTATGCATATTTAGAAGTTCTATTTGAGGTTTTGTATTTATTTGACATAGAGATTTTGTACTTAGGTTATGGTATTTAGTTTATCCTAAACATTATCTTCAATACCTAAGGAGAATACTATATTTATCTTTCTTTTCTCTATAGATTATTTTTACATTAACATGTAGAGTGATTACTTTTTTAGTAAAAAATTGAATCAAAAACACTCATTTTCAAATAAAATTACGCAAATCATCATCACATTTTTAAGAAAAAGGGATGGGTAAAAAATTCTGCACTTTCTGGATTGCTCCAACCATTAGCACATCTCATGTATTCAAAACCTTTATAATCGGTGTCTTGTGCAAATTATAATTCAATGCGTAAAATTCTTTTTCTCTTAAAAATTTAATTTTGATTAATATTTGGCGTCCAAAAAAGACTGAGGCATAAATAAGAATGTCAAAAAAATGTAAAAGAAATGTAAACTGGTGTAAAATGTCGTAGAATTATATGTTATTTACATTTCATATGAAGAGGATAACTATTTATCTACTAAGTCTATTTGCTATATTCGTGCTATTTGTAATGATATTATCATGTACTAATATGGATAATGATGATTTTTCTGAGCGGACAAAAATAGCCTACGTGATGCTGGAAATCAATTATTACTTTCAAATCAGGATTCTAAATCATTAGTATTACCAGTTGTAGAATTGGAGTCTCATAAATTTCAATTAGAGTTTAGCAATACTTTGTTTATAGAACCTGGCACTTTAGTAACTATTATCCAAAATAGTTTTTTAACATCTAAACTACCAGAATATTACCGAGTAGAAGTACTGCAATGCAGCGATAGTGAAGTAGCTTACAGTTATCAAATGAGTGCTGAGTTAGAAAGCACTATAATTCCTTGTGCTGGCAGATATTTACAAAAAGACTGCTATGTAATACAAGTAAAGTTTACGAATAAGACTGCTGGATTTAAGATGAGCAAAATTATCCTTTACAGTATTATTCTTTTGGTTTTAATAGGTTTTGGCTTTTTAATATATAAGAAAGTAAAGTCTGACACGACCAAACAAGACAACGAAGCAATAGAAAGGCTTGGTAGTTTTTACTTTTATCCTGAACAAAATAAACTCGTAAAAGAAGCTAAAGAAATTTCGCTCTCTAAAAAAGAATGTGAATTGTTAGAGCTTTTTGTTGCAAGACCAAATGAAATTATAAAGCGAAATGAGCTAACAAAGCGCGTTTGGGAAGACAATGGTGTTTTTGTGGGTAGAAGTCTAGACACTTATATTTCTAAACTGCGCAAAAAACTAAAAAGTGATAACTCAATTAAATTAACTAATGTACACGGTATAGGTTATAAATTAGAAGTAAATTAAAATATACATTATAAATTACCTATAATAACTCTGGCTAGTACCTCGAGTACAAGCACAATTACTAGCACTTTGCAATAAATCTAAGCCAATAGTAATCATATGTGTCCCAGAATTAAAACCAGATAAATCGTTTATGGTTATCTGATAGGAATATGCAAAATAAAGATTGTTCCACTGTGTGCCAGCCATAGGCCCAATATTTAAGGGGTCTAAAAATTGGTCATTAAGAAATCGGTAAGAAGCACCAACCCAATAATAGTCTCCCATTCTATTGAACTTACGATATTTAAAGTTAATGTCTGTACTAGAACGTTTATCACTTTCAAACAACTGAAAGAATACAGAAGGTTCAAATTCAACATCTTTATTCTTTTTACTTGAAATTACATAACCTGAATACAATTGATAGTTTAGAAGTCTGCTTGGTTCAAGTCCTAAAAAACCGTCTGTATCTTTACCTATTAAGTTATTAGCATTTAGACTTAAATAGAACTTATCGTATCTGTATAGTAAACCAGCATCAAAATTATTGTTAGAGACAGACCTATCGTCAGTAATTGCTGGGTCAAGTATAGGTACGTCGTAAGTTGTATTAAAATTTTCAATATCAATTCTAAAACTATTAATGTTATAAGAAATACCTAGTGATAAAAACTGTTTCGTTTTATAATCTAAAGTTAAATGATGCGCAAAAGAAAATTTCACACCTTTTTGTCGTGTATTTCCGTTTTTATCATTGTAAGCAGATATCCCAATTCCTGAGCGATTAGCTATTCTAAAATCTGCATATACAGATTGATTGTCTGGTGCATTTTTTATCCCAACCCATTGCGTAAGTCCGTTGGCTCTTATTTTTAAATTATCACCTATACCAGCATAAGTTGGTGAAATTACAAAATCATTATCTGCTAAATATTGCGTAAAAACTGGTAAGTTTAATTCTTGACTATAGCTGTATGACATAACCAAAAGAAGTATATATAGTATAGTTTTTTTCATATTAATATCTTTTATCATGCTTTAGGCATTACCTGTAAAGTGTAAAATGTCCAACAAATTCTTTATCATAGTTTGAGTCATTTGTTTTTACAACAAACCAATAATCTCCTGTAGGCAACTCTGCTCCATTATATCTACCATCCCACACTTCACCAACATGGTAAGTTGCTACTTTACGTCCATAGCGATCAAAAATATCGAAGGTTAAGTTTGGATAGTTCTCTGTACAACCTGGTGCCCAAGTATCTGCAGTACCATCACCATTTGGTGTAAACCAATTCGGAATGCAGATATCTACAAACTCAAGTTCTATTTGAGCTGTGGCAATACAACCAGCACTATCTGTAACCGTGACTACATACATTCCAGATTCTGTAATGATATAGGTATAAACATCTCCATAATCTTCATCGTTCATAGTAAACTGATAATCTCCAGATCCGCCAGAGGCATTGGCGATGAATTCGTTTAATTCGCCCTCAGTTAAAGTAAGAGTTAAGGAGTCGAAACTTGTTATGTCAAATAAATCTGTGGTTTGAATACAGCCATTAGTGTGTCTAACATCAATATAATGCCCTAATCCTACAGGCACATTAGTAAAGATATTACTACCTTGGTATAGCCCACCATCTAATGAATAATCTAAATCGGTAAGATCAGTGATAGAATCATCTACTGTAACTGTTACTGTATTGCCTTGCGTGTTATTATCACAAACATATTCAATACTAATTTCTGGATTAATAACGATAGAAGGAGGAAATGTGATATTCCATTCAGATTCACAACTTTGAGCATCACGTATATAAACAATATGATCACCACCACCCAAGTTGGTAAAGTCAAATTGTGTTTGTGTAGGACTCCCTATCGTATAGACTCCATTAGAGTTATCTAGGCTTACACTATATGGTAAGTTTCCTCCAGCGATATCTATACTAAATTCACCATTAGCATCACCTTCACAAACTTCTGGAAATAAAGAATCTGCTACAATAGTTAAAATGACAGGTTCTGGATTAGAAATTGTGAAGTTGAAGGTTAAATAGCAACCTAAAATATCTTGTACAATTAGATCATAATCACCAGGTGCTAAGTTTTCAAAAACATTAATTTCAAAAAACTGATTCAATTGTGGCGAAATAGCGTATTTAATAATGCCTGTTCCACCAGTAGCTGTGATTTCAACAGAGCCATTATTATTACCATTACAAGTTACATCAGTTACTTCAATTGAAGCATCAAGCGGAGCAAGTGGCTGTGTAATTGTGATTGGTGCAGTTAAGAAACTACAATCACCACTTTCTACCATAACTATATAATCACCAGATATAAGTTCTGTGAAATAACCTGGACTATTTTGTGTGGCTGGAATTGTGTTTCCTAAGCCATCCTGAAGCAAATAAATATAATTTCCTAATCCACCTTGTGCAGTTGCTAAAATTGATCCATTATTGTCGCCAGAACAATTAATTGACGGATTAGAAGATTCTAAATTAATGACTAACTCTGGTAGTGGATCAATTGTAATTTCGTTAGAAATATTGGCTATACAACCGTTGGCATCTCTAACATAATAAACATAATTACCTTCAGATACTGTAAATGTTGTAGATGTGTTGAATGTACCTAATGTTGTTGCAAAAGTACTATTATCACTGTAAGTGTAAGTTCCAGTTCCTCCAGTTGCACTCAACGTTAATGAAGATGCTGTTAAACAAGTTTGGGTTGTAGTACGAACTAAACTAACTTCAATTGGAGTAGGCTCACTTATTACGATATCTAAGGATGTC
>Ga0316208_1001540_pt1 | contig 21338 bp, 18 predicted proteins | sample 3monopyrite_MG_FD_204944 | JGI IMG/M metagenome (GOLD analysis project Ga0316208, IMG submission 204944) | Microbial mat bacterial communities from mineral coupon in-situ incubated in ocean water Damariscotta River, Maine, United States -... | ecosystem: Environmental > Aquatic > Marine >...
GGAGGGAGGAGCACCTGGCCCAAAAACCGTGGAAGAAGTGCCCTGACTCCGTACCTGCCGCGTCGGGAGCGCGTTTCCGTCTGAGGTCAGCACGCTTTGATTCGCTGCACGGCATGGATAGCCTGAGGCGCTGCGACATGGCTCGATCCCCCTCCACTTCCCTTCGCGCGTCGCGCGCACGCCGCGTCGCATGAGCGCGCCGGCGGACTTCGATGCGATCGTCGTCGGCGGCGGGCACAACGGGCTCGCCTGCGCCGCCTACCTCGCGCGTGCGGGACGCCGCGTGATCGTGCTCGAGCGACGCGGGCTCGTCGGCGGCGCGGCCGTCAGCGAAGAACTGCACCCGGGCTTCACCTACTCCGTCTGCTCGTACGTCGTCAGCCTCCTGCGACCGTGGATCATCCGTGACCTCGAGCTCGCGCGGCACGGCCTCGAGCTGATCCCGCTCGAGTGCTCGTTCTCGCCCTACCTGGACGGTCGCTCGCTCGCGCGCTGGGACGACGCGCGGCGCACGCACGACGAGATCGCGGCCTTCAGCAAGCGCGACGCGGAACGCTATCCGCTCTACGGTCAGCGCATGGCGGAACTCGCCGCCTTCGTCGCGCCCTTGATCGATGAACTCGCGCCGGATCCCGCGACGACCAGCACGGCGCAGCTCGCCGATGCGCTGAGTCACTGGCGTCGCTTCCGCGCCTTGCCCGCGCGTCAGCGCACGCTGTTCATGCGCTTGATGACGGCGAGCGCGGCGGACTTCCTCGACGAACACTTCGAGTCCGACGAGCTGAAGGCGCCGATGAGCGTCTCCGGCATCATCGGCACCATGCAAGGCGTGCGCTCGCCCGGCACGGCCTACGTGCTGCTGCACCACTACATGGGCGAGATCGACGGCCACTACCGCGCCTGGGGTTTCGCGCGCGGCGGAACCGGCGCGGTCAGCGAAGCGCTCGCGTCCGCGGCCCGATTCCACGGCGCGGTGATCCGCACCGACTGCGATGTCGCCGGCCTGCTGTTCGAAGGCGACGAAGCGTGCGGGGTGCACCTCGCGAACGGTGACGAGCTGCGCGCGCGCAGCGTCATCTCGGGACTCGATCCGCGGCGCACCTTCCACGGGCTCGTCGGGCGCGAACGCTTGCCGAACGAGATCAACGCGAAGCTCGATCGCTTCCGCTACCGCGGCAGCTCCGGCAAGGTGAACCTCGCGCTCGATCGCCTGCCGAACTTCACCAGCCGGCCCGGTGACGGACCGCACCTCGCCGGCGACATCGCGATCGCGCCTTCGGTCGATGCGCTCGAACTCGCCTTCGATGAAGCGAAGGCCGGCCGTTGGTCGAGCCGCCCGTACATCAACGTCGTGATCCCTTCGCTCAGCGATCCGACGGTCGCGCCGGACGGCAAGCACGTGATGAGCTGCTTCGTGCAATACGCGCCCTACGAGCTCGCGGAAGGTCCTGATGCCTGGCCCGCGCAACGCGACGCCTTCGGCGACAACGTGATCGCGACGCTCGAGCAGTACGCGCCCGGACTATCGCAGACGATCCTGCATCAACAGGTGCTGACGCCTTGGGATCTCGAGCGCGAGTTCGGACTGTCCGAAGGCAACATCTTCCACGGCGAGCTCTCACTCGAACAACTCGCCTTCCTGCGTCCGATGGCGGGCCAATCACAACACGCGACGCCGATCCCGAAGCTCTGGCTCGCTTCGTCGGGAGCACACCCCGGCGGCGGCATCATGGGTGCGCCCGGCGCACTGTGTGCGCGGCGCATGCTCGCGGGAGGCGCGCTGTGACCGGCGTGACGCGCTGCGACGCGCTGGTGCTCGGCGGCGACCTCGAAGGCCTCGTCGCCGCGCTCGCGATCGCCCGCAACGGACGCCGCGTCGTGGTGCTCTGCGAGCGACCGCGCCCCGGAGGGCTGCACGGCTCCGAAGAACTCGGCTCGTCCGGCATCGAGACGCACGGCACGGTCTTCGACGAGGATCGCTTCGAGTCCGAGCTGGCCGGCGAGCTCGGACTCGAAGCGCACGGACTCAGCTTCGAATCCGCTCCCGACGTGATCGCCGTCGATCGCGCCGGACGACACCTGCGTATCGAACGCGGTGCGGACGACCCCTACGCAGCGCTGTCTGCCGACCTCGCTGCGCGCGCGCGCGAGTTCGCTGCTTCGCTCGACCAGCACCGCGAAGTGCTGCGCGAAGAACTCGTCGCTGCGCCACCCGACTTGGTTCCGGACAACCTGACCCCTGCGTTGCGACTGACGTCCCGCGCCGCGCGCTGGCGTGGTCTCGGCGCTGCATCGATGCACGAGCTGCTCTGGAGACTCCCGACCAGCGTCGCGGACTGGTTCGGCGATCACTTCGACGACGAGCTGCTGCGCGCGATGCTCGCCGCCGATGCGCTGCCCGGCACCTGGCACGGCCCGCGCGCCGCCGGCAGCAGCGCGGTCTGGCTGCTGCGCGATGCGGCACGCGGCACACGCGTACGACGACCCGTGGGCGGAGGACCCGCTCTCGTGCGCTCGTTGCTGCGCGCTCTGCGCGAACGCGGCGCGCGCGTGCACTGCGGCGAAGCGATCGGCGGTCTGCTCACGACCGGTCAGGCGAAGTCGACGCGCGCGCGAGGCGCTTGGCTCGCCGACGGCACCGAGTTTCGCGCCGACGCGGTGCTCTCGACGCTCGCGCCGCGCCGCACGCTCGAACAACTCACGCCGGCAGGTGCGCTCGACGTGGACGATTGCGAATCGCTCGCGCCGCTGCGCTGCCGCGGCACGATCGCCGTGCTGGACCTCGCCTTCGAGCGCGAACCCGGACTCGCCGCGCTCGGTGGCGCCGCCTTCGATCAGCTGCGACTGCTGAACGACAACGGACAGCTCGAGCGCGCCGCCGACGACGTCAAGCACGGACGCACGGCGAGCGAACCATGGCTCGAAGTCCACGGCTCACGCGCGGACGACGGCCGCGCCGTCTGGACGACGCACGTTCACGGCGTGCCGCACGCGCCCACGGGCGGCTGGACGGTTCCCGCGCGCCGCGAATTGATCGACCGCGTCTACGCGGTGCTCGCCGATGCGGTTCCGGACCTCGCGGATCACGTCAGCGCCGAACGCTTGCGCACGCCGTCCGATCTCGCCCGCGCGCACGGGCTCGCCGGCGGACACCTCTGGCACGCCGAACTCGCTCTCGACCAACTCTTGATGCTGCGCCCGACGCACGAACTCTCCACCTATCGAGCGCCGCTCGCCGGGCTCTCCCTGGGAAGCGCCGCGCAACATCCCGGCGGACTGTTGCCGGGCCGTGCAGGTCGCATCGCCGCCGAAGTCCTCCTGCAGACCAGCTGAGGCGAACGCGTGCGCATCGGCATCGACTACCGCCCTGCTTGGGCGCACGCTCCGGGCGTCGGTCGCTACGCGCGCGAACTCGTGCGCGCGCTGGCCAAGCTGCCCGCGCCGCCGGAACTCGCGCTCTTCGAGCTCGGCGACCCGCAGCGCGAAGTTGATGACGACGCGCTCGGCATCGCCGGATCGCACGCCATCGCGAAGCGCCTGCGCGGCCCCGTACCGCGCCGCGCGCTGCACTTCCTCGGTCGACTCGGACTCGGGGTCGATCAGCTGCTCGGCGGAGTCGAGCTGTTCCAACAGACCTCGCCCGTTCCGTTGCACGTGCGACGCGCGAAGCAGTGCACCGCCGTGGCGGAGCTGCCGCCCGCGGGCAGCACTGCGGCGAACGAATACGCGGCTTGGTTGCGCTCGCTCGACGGCGTGCTGGTGTTCAGCGCGCACGCCGCGGAACGCTTGCGCGTCGATTGCGGCGTCGATGCGGATCGCATCCACTTCACGCCCGTCGGCTGCGAACACTGGCGGCGCGCTCTGGCCGCGCGGCCGACTGCGGAACGACCCGCGGGCTCGCGTCCTGCACGACTCGTCGCGCTGGGAGCGCTGCGCGCGTCGCGTCGCCCCCTGGTGTTGCTCGAAGCCGTCGAACGCCTGCGTGCCGGCGGCTTCGAAGTCGAGCTGACGCACCTCGGGCGCGCGGGCGACGCTTCGGAAGCCTGGCAAGCGCGTCGCTCCGCTTCGCCGGCTCGCGACGCACTGCGCTGGATTCCCGCGCCCCAGGAGTCCGAGCTGCCCGGACTGGTCGCAGAGGCCGACGTGCTCGTGCACCTCTCGAGCGAAGCACTGACGCCGGTCACGGTCCTCGAGGCCTGCTCGCTCGGCCCGACCGTCGTCGCCGATCGACTGCCCGCGCTCGAGGAAGCGCTCGGAGGCCTCGGCGAGTGGTTGGAGCCCGGCTGCGACGATCCACAGATCCTGGCCGACTCGATCGAGGCCGCACTCCGTCGCGCCCGCGAGCCGGAGGAGCGACAGCAGCGCGAAGCCCTCGCCGAGAGCTTCGACTGGCGGGCCTGTGCGCTCGCGACGCAGCTCGCCTGGCGTCGCATCCTCAGCGCGCTCCGCACGGACGCCTGAGGGCCGCCGGCGGCAGCTGAAGGCGGGCAAAGGTTCGGGGCGCCGCCCGACGAGCGGAAGGCGCCCCGATGAGCTCGGGAACAAGAGCCGAAGAAACTGCTCCCAACTCTCTCATTTGCCCTCGGAGCGAACTCCGAAGACGCGTCACTCCCCCTCCCTGGGGCGGGGGCGACGCAGCCTCGGCTCTCCGGCTAGCGGGGCCTAACGCCGCGCAGCCCAGCTCCACCACCTCTCGGCGGTGTCACCGCTTGGTCTCCCGTCGGGGACCTCGGAAAGAGCGACACGGGCTCTCTCTCTGAAGAAAGCATCAGGCCCGCGTGCCTTCAACATAAGCAACTTCCTGGATTGCGTCCAGCGGCGAGTGGCCTAAGGCCGAAAAAATCCCTCGCGTTCCCCTCTCAGGGGCTCGTCGTGCGCCGGAGGGGCTCCGGCGCACGAACCAGCGCGGAATAGGAGATCGACGCATGTGGGACCCTGAAGTGGCTCGACGCATCCTGGTGGAGACCAAGAACCTCGAGCCCTGGCCCGAGGTCGCGAGCCGCGTGCTGCAGCTCTCCCAGCGCCACGAGGTGATCCCCGGCGAGCTGGTCTCGGTGATCCAGACCGACGCCGCGTTGACCGCCAAGGTCCTGCGCCTCGCCAACTCGGCCTACTACGGCTTCCGGCGCGAGATCGCCTCGCTCAGCGAGGCGGGCAACGCGCTCGGTGTGCAGGCGCTCGTCAACCTGGTGCTGACCGGTTGCGCTTCGCAGTACTTCCACGGCACCCGCCGCGGCGAGCGCGGCAAAGCGCTCTGGGAGCGCTCGGTGATGAACGCCTTCTCGGCGCAGCTGCTCGCCCGCGTGCACGGTTCGGTGGATCCGGAGCGCGCGTACACGGTCGCGCTGCTGCAGAACATCGGTCACCTCGTGATCGACGAATTCTTGGACGAGTACACCGAGAGCATCGAGCGCGTGCTGCACGACGGCGGCGATCTCCTGGCCGCGGAGCGCAGCGTGCTCGGACAGAACCACGCGCAGATCGGTGCGCGGCTGGCGCGGCGTTGGGGATTCCCCGAGGTGCTCGCCGACACGATCGAGTTCCACCACAGTCCGCATCGCGCGGGAGTCGACCCGGAGCTCGCCGCGATCGCGCACCTCGCCGAGTCGATCACCTACGCGCTCTCGCTCGGAGACGGCTTGGAGAGCCTCGACTACTCGTTCAGCGAGTCGGCGCTGGAGCTGACGGGCCTCGATCGGACCGCCTTCTTGTCGATGGAGGAACTGATCCGCCAGGAGTTCGACAAGGCCAAGGACGTGCTCGAGTCGGCCGCCTGATGTGGTGCAGGCCCGACGAGCGCGAAGCGTTCCAAGGGGGGGGTGGGGTGGATAAGGGGATTCGAACCCCCGACCTCCGGTACCACAAACCGGCGCTCTAACCGACTGAGCTATATCCACCGTCCGGGTTATCGCCCCGATTGGCGGCCAGGAAGGATCGTGCGGGATCGGGTCCCTGTCAAGCAGGGCGACCTGAATCTCGCGCGGGTCTGAAGAGTCCGGCTGGCGACCGGTTCAGCGCTCGAGTCGCGACGGGGCGACGGCAGCGCCGGGCTCGCGGCCCTCGACCTGCGCCAGTAGCGCGCGGTTCTGTGCCTGCAGCGCGCGGTTCTGCGCTTGCAGTGCCCCGAGCGCGAACGACAGCTTGCGCTCCATGGCGCGGGCCTCGACGGACTCGCGTTCCAAGCGGTCGAGCAGTCGATTCGTGCCGCGCTCGAGCAAGCGCGACGTCTCGAGCTCGCGCTCCGCCGCCTCGATGCGCTCGAGGTACGCCCGTTCCTTGCGGCCGGGGCCGACCGGACGCGGGCGCGCGCCGGGCACCAGCTCGACCTGTGCGAGGCCTTCGGCGTCGCGGCCGACCGTCCGCAAGCTCGCGTGCTGCTCGGCAGTGGCCGGGGTCGCGCTCTGCGGTTGAAGGGTGGAAGCCTCTGCTGCTCGATCGGTGGTGTGGTTCACCCTCTGTCCATCGGCGCAGTTTCGCGGCTCCTTGCCGGCGAATCGACCGAAATCAAGCGCTTTTCCGAGTGCTGCGCCTGCACGCACAGTCATTGCCGAGGGCGCCGGAGTGTTACGCTCTTCGGGTGAGCGACAGCCCGGAAGAACCGACTGACCCGAAGTCCAAGCCCAAGAGCTTCGGGAACATCAGCGAGCACCACTGGTCGCGCGCGCGCAAGGACACCAACGCCGAGGCGCTGGAACACTTGCGCGAGCGATCGCGTGCACCCGGTGTCGCCGAGGGCGGCAGCTCGCGCAACCACTACTGCCTCGAATGCCACGGCGTACTCCCCCTCGCCTACGACCAACGCAAGCCCGCCGACCAGTCGACGCAGGAACACTGTCCGCACTGCGGCGCCGAGCTCGACCCGCGCGTGCGCGCGATGTTCAACTGGGTCGAGATCGACCAGCCGCCGGGCAGCGACTTGCACGCGCTGCTGCCGGTGCTGCTCATCGGACTCATCGCGCTCGCCGGACTGGTGATGGGCGCCTTCTACCTCTTCGGCTGAACCCGCCGCACCCTCGATGACCGAATCCCGCTACGACTCGCGACGCTTCGACCGCCAGACGCGCTTCGCGCCGCTCGGCAAGGAAGGTCAAGCACGGCTCGCGGAGAGCCGCGTGTTGCTCGTCGGTTGCGGCGCGCTCGGCGGCGTGCTCGCTCAGAACTTGGTGCGCTCCGGCGTCGGCGAGCTGGTGCTCGTCGACCGCGACATCGTCGAGATCTCGAACCTGCCGCGGCAGGTGTTGTTCGAGGACCGCCACGCGGCGGAAGGCACGCTGAAGGTCGAAGCCGCGGCCCGGACGCTGGCCCGCATCGGCGGCCCCACCAGGCTCGAACCTCACGCGGCGCACCTCGACGCGGACAACCTCGAAGACCTCGCGGAGGGCTGCGACCTGATCCTCGACGGCACGGACAACCTCGGCACGCGTTACTTGTTGAACGACTACGCCATCGAATCCGGCGTGCCGTGGATCTACGGCGGCGTCGTCGGATCGGGCGGCTTGGTGATGGCGATCCTGCCGAGTCGCGGCCCCTGCCTGCGCTGCTTGTTCCCCGAACCGCCGCCCGCCGCGAGCTTGCCGACCTGCGACACCGCGGGCGTCTTGTTGCCGGCCGTCGCGACGATCGCTTCGCTGCAGAGCGGCTTGGCGCTGCGCATGCTCACCGAGGGCGACGCGACCGAACTCGAACCCGCGCTGCTCGAAGTCGACGTGTGGTCCGGCGAACTGCGCCGCCTGCCCCTCTCGCGCCAAGCGGGCTGCCCGTGCTGCGGAGAGCGCGACTTCCCCTTCTTGCACGCACCGCTCGGTCGCCGCGCGACGATCCTCTGCGGACGCAACGCGGTGCAGGTGCGCGGTCGCAAGCCCGCGCCGGATCTCGCGCAAGTCGCCGCGGCGATCGACGGACTCGCCAGCGACGTGCGCTGGGCCGGACCGATCCTGCGCTTCGCGCTCGACGAACACCGCATCACCTTGTTCGAAGACGGTCGCGCGTTGATCGAAGGCACGGATGACGTCGATCGAGCGCTCGCGCTCTACGACCGCTACGTGGGCTCGTGAAGCCCGCGCTGGTCATCTTGGCGGCCGGAGCCAGTCGCCGGCTCGGTCAACCGAAAGCGCTCGCGATGATCGGCGGTCACAGCGTCCTCGACCGACTGCTGGATGCCGGTGCCGGCTTGGCAGGACCGTCGCTGGTGATCGCGGGCGCCGACTGGGGACCGATCTCCGCCGCCGTTTCCGATCGCGCCGACTGCGTGCGCCATGCGGACTGGGCGAACGGACGCACGGGCGGCGTCCAGCTCGCGGCGAGCCTGCGGCCGGCTCGCGATCTGTGTCTCGCGCCGGTCGATGTCCCGCTCGTACCACGCTCCGTCTTCGACGAGCTCGTCGCCGCTTGGGAACAGGCGGGTCGACCCGCGCACGGTTGGCTCGCGCCGCGCTGCAACGGACGCTTCGGACACCCGGTGGTGATCGGTCGCGAGCTCATCGCGCTGTGGAAAGATGTTCCACCCGGCCGTCCGCTGCGCGAATTGCGCGCACTCGCTTCCCCCCTGCTGGCTGCGGAAACCGCCGTTGCAGCCATCCTCGACGATCTCGACACGCCTGAAGACCTCGCCGCGCTGAGAGCGCGAGCTTCTTCTCTATAGGGCTCCATTCCGCCGGGGAGAGCCGCCGATAGATCTCCCCGGCAGACCCTCCGTGCGGGGGGGAATGCTCGTGCGGAGAAGAGGTTCAAGGATGAGTTTTCAAGGCGACGTAGCCGGCATCGGCCTAGCAGAACTGCTGCAGAGCATCGCGCGCGGTAGACGCGAAGGCGTGCTCACACTCAGCGCTCGGGGTGGACTGAAATCCACCCTCGGCCTGCAAGGAGGAGTTCTCTACTTCCTGCCTGAGCCGGACGAGGATCCTGCGAAGTGGAGGGACAGGGCGCGACAAGCTTGGATCGCGGACCTCGACAACCGCATCGATGCGGTGCGCATGGCGGAGATCGCTCGCGCTCACCGCATCGAGATGATCTACAAGCTGCTCGACGCGGAAGGAGTGCACTTCCGCTTCGACACCGGCCCCCTGCCCGAGCCGGGCAAGGAATCAGGTCACGCCGACGATGCAGCCGGTGCAGCGCGCATGCCGCAGGTGCACTGCGAAGGCATCGCGGTCGAGTTCCTGCTGCTCGAGTACGCACGGATCAGCGACGAAGCCGAGTCTCTCGGCGGCGACGATTGGGTCAGCCCGCACTGGATCCCCCGCTTCAAGGACGCCGGCGAGCTCGGCAAGGACATTGCGCGCTTCGCCAAGGAGTGCGACGGCAAGTCGAGCATCGCCGAGATCGCGGACCGCCTCGCGTGGCCGATCCGTCAGGTGCGACTGACCGTGCTCGGTCAGCTGCAAGCCGGCAAGATGCGGTTCAGCGCGGCGCGTGAGATTCTGGTGCTCGCGCAAGCCGAACTCTCCAAAGGACACATCACTCGAGCGGCCTCGCGACTTTCCGCATGGGTCCAGCTGTTCGAAGGCGGACCGCTGGGTCGCGGTGACGCCGAGCTGCTCGAAGCCGAGTGGAAAGCCGACCGCTTCTCGCCGCTGCTGAACCGCATGCCGACGCGCGAAGCGCGACTGCTGCTGCGTCGACTCGACCACGCGCTCGACGACCCCAAGCTCGCGATGAAGCACTGGCGGGAGTTCCACCGCCTGCACAAGCACGACCACATCGCGCACCTGCACCGCATCGCTTGCGAGTTCCGCTGCGATGACGAAGAAGAGCTCACGCCGGTTCGCGAGCTGCTCGACGTCGCTCGCAACTTCCGTGAGCACGATCAACCGTGTCGCGCCGCCGCCGTGCTGCGCCTCGCGGCCGCGCAACAACCTTCCAGCACGCCCGCACGACTCGACGTCGGCATGGGCATGCTCGCCGCCGGCATGCCCGACGAGGCCGCCCCGTGGATCCTCGACGTCGCCGAAGCGCTGATCGAAGACAGTGCCGCCGAGAAGGCGCTCGCACCGCTGCGCGCGCTGATCGACGCCGATCCCGGCAACCGCGAAGCGCGTCGCCTGTGGAGTCGCGCGCGAACGCTGACGGTTCGCCGCCAGCTGATCCGCAAGCACTCGCTGGTCGGCTTCGCGATCCTGATGGCGCTCTCGCTGGGCGCTTGGGTCCAGATCAAGAACGAGCGCACGTACGGCGATCGCCTGGCTGAGGTCGCCAACCTCTTGTCCACGCCCGCCGAAGCGCAGCTGATGCTCGACGAGTACTTCCCCGGCGACCAGTCGCCGCAGGTTGCGTCCTTGCGCGAAGCGATCCTCGATCGTCGTCGCGAAGGCGAAGTCACGCACCGCGCTGCGTGGTACGACAAGTACAAGGAAGCGCAGACCGAGTGCACGCTCGGTGATGCGGAAGTCGGACTGGAACGCGCGCTCGCGCTGCCCAGCCCCCCGCGTCTGACGACGATCAAGGAACCGTGGCCGTTGCCGAGCGACCTGTACAACGGCTTGGCCGCGCGCTTGGAGAACGACTTGCAGTCGCTCGGTGAGCTCGAGCTCGACGACAACGGGCAGATCTCGGCGGAAGACGACCTCTCGCGCACGTTGGTCGCTCTGGCGACCAAGCTGACAGCCGCCGCCGCCGGTCGCGACACGGGTGATCTGAAAGAACGCGTCATCGAGATCGGCGAGACGCTGCGCACGCGCGACATCGACCGCGCCGTCGCGATCAAGGAGCGCGCCGAGCTCGACTTGATCACGCGTCAGAACATGATGCTCGCCAGCGCGCGTACGCACACAGCCGCCGGTTCCCTCGCCAAGGCCCTGCAGGTCTACGAAGACCTGCTCGCGCTCGATGAGTCCGGCAAGCTCACACGCCTGCTCGAAGATGAGGTCGCGGAAGTCCGCACCAACCACGACTCCATGCAACGTGCTCGTGAACTTGCGCAAGCCGGTCGCCACGCCGAAGCGCGCAAGCGCCTCGCGCGAGAGGTGGAAGACCCCGACAAGGTCGCCCTGCCCTGGGTCCTCGACAGCTTCCCGAGCGGAGCCGTCGCGCACATGCCGGACGGCGCCGTGCACCACACGCCGTTCCAGATCGAGTCGCGCCCGGACGAGCGCCTCGAGATCCGCATCGAGTCCAAGGGCTGCGAGCCGAGGGTGCTCGTCACCGAGGGCTCCGCCGACCGCTTCGTCTGGCTCTCGCGCAGCCCTGAGCGTCGCTGGCAAGGCGAAGGCCGCGTCGAAGCGCCTCCGGTCGCCGCGGGACAAGACCAGATCGTCTGCGACCGCGCCGGACACCTGGCGCGCCTGTCGAATGGCAGCGAGAAGCTCTGGGAGCGTCGCTTGTCGTCGCTCGGCGGGCTCGCTCGCTCTCCCGTCTTCTTGCCCAAGAAGCCGGGCCACCTGCTGCTGCTCACCGAAGACGGCGAAGCCTGGATCCTCGACGGCGCTTCCGGCGACCTCGAAGGTCCCTGGCCGCTCGGCTCGGGACCGGTCGAAGGACCGACCGCGACGAGTGACGGCGTCGTTGCACGCTTGCGCGACGGTCGCTTCTTGCTCTGGGAACGTCGCACGAAGCCGACGCCGCTCGAAGAGAACGGTGCGCCCGGTCTCGCGGCCGCGCGCTTCGGCAGCGAAGCCGGACTCTCCGTGCTGCGTCGCGATGGAGCGGTCTACGCCGACCACGCATCACCGTGGACCGACTGGACGGTCAGTGTCAAGGACGAGGTTTACCGCGTGCATCCCAAAGGCGACGCCGAAGGCGGCTTCGCGGTGGTGCGCAGCGGCGAGTGGACCTTCCTCGCTTGGGAAGCTCCGCACGCGCGTCTGAAGACCGGACGCCTGTGGGTCTCGGACGAGAACGGCCTGCGCGCGTTCACGCCCTGAGCACTTGGAGCACACCCGCGAGCTCTCGCTCGACCGGACCCCCGCCGGCACGCACAGGCGGGGGTCCGGTTCGTTCGGGGGAGCCGATCTGGGGGGGGGCTTGTGACACGCGACGCCGGGCGCGTTAGGCTCGCCGCCATGCAACGACTCGCCCTCGCGCTCTGTTTCCTCGCCGCCTGCAGCACCGCTCGCGAGCGCAGCCAAGTCACCGATCCCGGACTTCCCGCCGCCCCCGAACGAGTGCCCGAGCGCCACGCCGTGCCGAACGACTGGGACAGCTGCTCGCCCTACCGCTTCGAGTCCATCGCCGCGCGGATCCCCGCCGGCGACGCCGCGCAGCTCTGGAATCAAGCCGCGCTCGACGCCTTCGCCGCCGCGCTTGATCGCATGGACGAGTCCAGCGTGCGCGCCGCCGTGCTCTGCGCGCGCAGCCGCGATCCCCGCGCCGCCGAGCTGCTGCTCGCGCGCCTCGAGCGACGCGAGCTCGGCCCGGAACGCAACTCGGACGCCGGCGATGTGGTCGCCGCCGCCGCGCTGACGGGCCTCGCGTTCCGCACGGACCTCACAGCTCGCCTAATCGCGCTGGCGACCGGTGATGCGCCGCATCCCGACCTCGAAGTGCGCGTCGAGTGTGCCGCCTCCGCCCTGCGCCTCGGAGCCCCCACCGAATCCGTCGCGCCCTTCCTGCTGACCGTGCTGCGCACGCTGACCCCGGCCGAGCTCGAGCACCCCGGCGACTGGCCGCGCCAACGCACTGTCGCCTGGGCCAAGTCGCGTAGCGCCGAAGCCCTCTCCGAACGCGCCGGCATCCCCTGCACCTTCCGCCCCGACGGGTCGTTCGCGCACCAGGCGGAGGAGACCGCGAAGCTGGAACGAGCGCTCGGGCTCGTGGACTGAAGCGGACTGCGAGATGAACGGACGGTTCACGATTCATAGCAGGACCCCACCGGCTCGCTCAATCGATTCTCGGCTTCGAGCGTTCGGATCGGTCTCGGCCGTCGCTTAGCTGGTCCGGTGCCGATCGTGCACCACCTCTCCCCCCTCCACTCGCGCCATTTGCGAGATGGAGGGGGGAGACGGCCGTTTCTGGGGAATTCGCCCACTTCCAAAAACAGAAACGCAATCGCGAAATAGCGACTGAATCAGGAGAAAAAGATATGACCAGAATTCACAATTACCTTCCCGGCCATTGCCTGTTCCTCGACTTCGACCGGCTGACGCCGCAAGAGCGTCGCCGACTGCCGCAAGCCACCTTGTGGTTCAAGCCGCGCTACTTCTTGGTTGTCCGCACACATGGAGATCGCGTCCTCATTGCTCCTTTGTCGAGCTGCGACTGGGGCGGACGGAACCTCCAGTTGTTCCGCGGCGAACGGAGCGGTGGATGGGCCTTCAGAGGACAGTCTTGCTATGTCGCGCCGGAAACGCTGTGGCTGAGCGTCGAGCTGGTCAGGCGCTGCCGTAGCCGAGACTGGTCGCGCGATGTCGAGACCAACCGAGTCCTACCGGAGGTCCTCAGTCGCATCTGCTCGTGGTTGCCCTTCGATGAAACGGCGGCCTGACCCATGACGACCATTGTTATCTCCCGGAAGCACGGACGCGTCGCCATTGGCGGCGACAGCACGTCGCACCTCGGCGGCTCCAACTTCTCGAGACTACACCTACGCAACCACTCGAAGCTGATCGTGCGAGGTGATCATCACTTCGCGATCACCGGAGACTCGGTCTGGCGCCTGGCGCTCGCCGAGCACTACGACCGCTTGGAAACCACGCCCTCGCTCGAGAACAGCGCGGAGATCTACCGCTTCCTGCTCGGGCGGCACGCCGAGCTCTCGGAGACCCAGTGGCTGTCAGGCGGAGTCGATGAAGCGGGCGACGCCTTTCAATCCACTCGCCTGACCGCGCTCTTCGCGGGCCCGGGAGGCATCTTCGGGATCTTCCCCGACCGCACGGTTGTCGAGTTCCAGCGCTATTTTGCCCTCGGATCGGGCTTCGAACCCGCGCTCGGCGCCCTGCACGCAACCTATGACGAACTCGACTCACCAACCGAGTTGGTGCGCAGAGGGCTGGATGCGGCCGCTTGCTTCGATCCCACGACAGCGGGCCCGTTCGACATCTGCGAGATCGCCCTCGAGGGGTCCACCATGGCCGCTGAGCGTTAGGCGTCGGTCGGTGCCCAGGCGTCGCGGGGTCGGACGGACCCCGCGACGGCCGCTTCGCCGGATCGCCCCGTCCGGTCGGTGAATTCGGCCGCGCGGATCGCTACAACTGGCTTCGGAATCGAGTCGCGTCCTCGCGCTCCACTCGCTGCCGCATCCGTCGCCCATGGAATTCTCCCTCACCCTCGTTGAACTCGGCGTCTCCGCATCCGCGGCGGTCACTTCGTCGGCCGTGCTCGGTTGGTGGTGGCGCGGACGCAGTCAGTCGACCAAGCGCGCGGTGCTCGACGAGCTCTGGACGCGCAAGCTGCGCAGCATGGAAGTGGCGCTCGAGGAGAGCGAGAGCCACCGCACCCGCGAAGGCACCGGACTGCGCCTGATCCAAGGCGAGCTGGAATCGACGCGCGAGTCGCTGGAGTCGGCCAAGCAGGCCTACCGCGATGCGAGTGACGAGATCGCCGAGCTGAAAGAATCGCTACACCGGCGCGAGCTCGACGTCGAGGCTCTCGATCAAGCGGGCTCGGAGATGGCGGAACGTCGCAAGCACGCGCTCGCCGAGCTCGAGAAAGAACGCGAACGCAGCGCCAAGCTCGCCGCGAAGGTCAAGCGACTCGCTCCCCTGCCCGCGCGCATCGCCGAACGCGAAGAGGAACTCGCCCGCCTCGACCGCAAGCACGCAGCGGAACTCGACTCGCGCGACGCCGAAGTGCGCCGCATGACGGACTGGATCGCCGAGCTGTCGTCGCTGCCTGACGCGCTGAAGAGCCGCGAAGGCGATGTGCGCGAGCTGCGCGAACGCCTGCGCGCCGAAGTCGCCAAGGGCGAAGAACGCGCGGCGGAAGCGCACGAACAACTGGCTGTGCTCGACGCCGAGAAGCTCGCGCTCGTGCAACAGAGCATCGAGTTCAGGGAAGCGCTCGCGAAGCGCGAAGCCGAGCTCGAGCTGCTGCGCGCCGAACACCATGCGCTCACGGCGACCGCAGCCGAACTGAACGCGCGCGTCGATCAACTCGAAGGCGCAGCGGCGGCGGTCGATGCACGCATCGAGCGCGAGCGGCAAGGACTCGAAGACCTCGCCGCCAGCCAACGCGATCAAGCCTCGAGCGAACGCGAACGACTCGCGCGCCGACTCGTCGAACGCGAAGAGGACTTGCGCAACGCGCAACGTGCGCTCGGTGCTGCGCGCGCCGAGTCCGAAGGCGCACGCGTTGAACTGCGCAGCCTGCAACGCCGCGTCGAAGAACTGAACCGTGCCGACGCGCGACGTGGAGGCAACTCGGTGACGGCGCCGACGAAGACGACGCGCGCGAGGTCCAAGTCGAAGGCCGCAACGAGCTCAGAATCGAACGACGGCGAACTCATCGAGAATGCGTCGCCCGAGACTGCGGTCGAGACGTCCCCGGACCAGTCTTCCCCGAGCGACGCGGCCGAGCCGACGGCAGCGACGACCAACGGCGAAGCGGAACAAGCCGCGCCGAAGCTGACGCACGAACCGATCGACGAGCTCGCGCTCGCCGTGAGCGAGACGGTCCTCGAACCCTCGCTGTTCACGGACGCACTGGAGACGCCGCCGCACCCGAACGAACCGAGCAGCGCCGACCAGCCGGAGTCCGCTCCCGAGGCCGACGTCGATCCCTACACCACCGCCGTCGAAGCCGCCGTGCAGGAACAGCAAGCGCATGACGAGCTGGAGACCGCCGACGCCGAGACGCAGCCCGCTCAGGCAATGGAAACCGACGAAGCAACCGTGGCGGTCGAGCCGCCCGCTTCGGAAGACTCCGAGAATTCGAAGCAGGACGCAGCCCCCGAACTCGCCGCCGAGCTCGGCGAAGATGAGCCGACGGTGATCCTCGAGCCGCAGCGCACCGCGCCGCCTTCCCTGCCCGCCTTCCCCGGCACCGACGAAGAATCCGCCGTACCCGAGGCGAAGACGCCGACCGAATCGGGCGGCAAGCAGACGACCGCCAGTTCACCGACGCCGAAGGACGACACCGCCGACGACTTCACGCGCATCCGCGGCATCGGACCGCGCACCGCCGACAAGCTCGTCGCCGCGGGCATCACGAACTTCGCCGACTTCGCAGCCCTCGGCGGCGAGACGCTCGACAAAGTCGCCGAAGCCATCGGCGTCGGCGCCGCGAAGATCAAGAGCTCCGGCTGGCAGAAGAGCGCGCGGCGCCTCGCCAAGTCGAAGCGCTGATCCGGCGCCCCGGCCGGAGTCGTTGCATCGTGCTCGGGCGCGGGGGTGTACTTGCGAGAATGCACTGGGCCCCGGATCAAGCCGTGCGAACACTGAGAGCCAAGAAGGACTCCAGGATGTACTGGCTTAGCGTGTTTCCCATGCCCCCTTGCTCCACTCTGCAAGGCGGCGAACGCCGTCGCCTGAGTAGTCGCCCGTAGTCTGTGTTGCTCCTGCCGATCGAGTTGTGAGCTTCCCCCAGAGTCCTCATCAGGTAGACCACCCCTTCGGTAGGGTGAAAACAACGGCTCTCCTGTCCGTTTGGTGGGTGCTCGGGGGGGGTCTTCTCCCGGCCCCTCCCCCTTGAGGGGAGGGGCCGGGAGAAAACACTCGTTGGAGGGCTCCAGGGGCCCATGCAAGGCTCTCGGGGGTGCTCTCAAGCCGAGAACATGAGGTGGCGACCAGCTCTGAGGGACTCGTCATGACCGGGACACTCCTCGGACGGTCCCCCAGGCACCCGAATCGGCCGCCAACGGCACGCATCGACCTCCTGGAGCCCCTTCAAGCCCGCCAGCCACCAACTGAATGGACAGGAGAGCCGTTCTTCAAGCGGCCCGAACGAATCCTCTCCGCGCACCGCCGATCACTCGAACGAGTTTGATCCACTTGATCACGGGCGGGTACATGCGCAGCGCAAGCTCGCCGTCGCGCTATGCTCTCCCCCATGCGCTTCCTCCTGCAACCCGGCAACGCGATCGCCTGCAAGATCAACACTCACCGCAGCCAGTGGGACGGGTCGATCTGCAAGGACCCCGAGACCTGGAACTGCTCCGCACCGGATCACTTCCGCGAGAGCTACTGCGGCCGTGGAGACGATCGCTGCTTTCACGTGCACACCTTCGACCCGAGCGGCCCGAATATGGTCATCGAGGAGAATGGCGCCGGCTGGCTGCTGGACCAGGCTCCGGACGCTCTGGACGATCAGCTGCTGGTCTTCTGGGGCGGGCGTGCGTCGCCGCCCTTCGGCATCCCCGATCGCGACAAGCGCGACGTGTTGTTCGGCGTCTATCGAGTGAAGACCGTGGAGCGCGAGGACATGGGCCACCGCACCCAGTGGCGGGTCATTCCGCACGAGGACTCCTGGATCTGCCTCGCCGCGATGAACCTGCCGCGCCCGCGCTATGAGGACCTCGGCGGCATGTATCTCAAGCAGCTCGACGCCGACGAGCTAGGCGCGTTGTTCGCGGACGAGCGCATGCTGCGCCTGCTCGACGGCGGAGACCAGTTGCGCTTCCGCAGGTTCGCCCGACACTTGAAGGAGTGGCTCGAAGTCGCCGGACGCAAGGCGGAAACGCTGCACGCACGCCTCGGCACCAAGCCCTTCAGCGGTCGCGGGATCGCGCCCGAACCGACTCCGGTCCATCCACCGATGTCGCACCAGCCGTTCCGCAAGCTGAGCGATCTGGTGAAGCCAAAGGCAGTCGAGTCCGCGACCGCTGCCGCCGCGAAACCGCCTCCCGCCTCTCCCCAGACTGCATCCAAGTCGTCGACCAAGACGGAGGTCTTGACCCCCGAGGTCGCTGCACGCATCGAAGCGACCCACGGCGAAGACCTGCTGCTCGACCTGCGCATCGCCCTGGCGACGCGCGACCTCGTCGTTCTGCGCGGCGAGCCGGGGGTCGGCAAGAGTCACCTCGCATTGCGCCTGCTCGACAACCCCGAACGCGATCGCACCCTGGTCGTGCCCGTCTCCGCGACCTGGCGCGGGCGCGAGGACGTGCTCGGTTACGTCAATCCGATGGACGGGCGTTTCGTCAAGACGCCCTTCACGCGCTTCCTCGAGTTCGCGGCGGCCGCTTGGCGCGAAGGCGACCGCGCGCCGCGCCTGGTGATCTTCGAGGAGTTCAACCTCAGTCAGCCGGAACACTGGTTCGCCGACGTGCTCGCCGTCTCGCAATACGAGCGCGAAGAGGACCGCATCGTCCAACTCGCGGGGACGGGCGCGAAGGAGGATGCCAGCGTCTTCCTGTCGCCCGCCGTGCGCTTCATCGCGACGGTGAACAACGACCACACCACGCGCGCGCTCTCGCCGCGTGTCCTCGATCGCGCGGCGGTCGTGCACCTCGAGTTGACGCCGAAGCAGGCGCTCGCGCGCATCGGGCTCGAGCTCGAAGCGCCGCTGGTCAACGCGATCTCGGGCCTCGACTTCCGCTTGCGCTCGCGCGGCGCTTCATTCTCGATCCGCACGGCGCGTTCGTTGCAGACGTGCATCGAAAGCGGGCTGGTGGACCGCGCGGGAGACGCGCTGGATCTGGTGCTCGCGCAGCAACTTCTCTCCAAAGTGCGACTCGCGGCGCACGACCCGTCCGATCTGCGTGTGCTCGAGGACCTCGAGCAGTGGTGCGAGGACCAACAAGCCGGCCTGCAGCGTTGTGTCAAAGTGATCGCGGAGTGGCGCGAGACCCTCGACGCGGGACTCGACGTCTCACAGGCCTGAGTTCGATGCGATGAGCGATCTAGCGCGCGCCCTGCTCCGCGACCTCGCGGCGGCATCGGAACACCTGCTCGACGAGGGCTTCGCCTCGCGCGCGGGATCGGCGTCGCGTGCGTCGGGCGTGCGCGGTCCGCTCGGCGTCACGCTGCGCCTGGCCGACAGCTTGTGTCGCACGGCGCCGCGCGCGCTGCTCGAACTCGAACGCTTGCCCGCGACGGACCGCGAGACCGTCGTCGCCGTCCGCGAACCGCGGCGCGCCATGCCCTCGCGTCGGCCCTACGACTACGCGGAACACCGCGGCCGATTGGCGCCGGTCGTGTGGGAATCGCGTCTGCCGGAACTCGAGATGCCGACCGAACATCTCGCCTGGCTGTCGCACGGCGCGGCGATCTTGCTGGAACGGCTCGACTGGCACCGCGGCGTGCTCGACCGCGCCCACGCCGAATCCGTGCGCTTCCGCGAGGGTTCCGCCTACGGCGATGAGGAACTCGCGCGCCTTGACGCCCATCGTGCGTCGCTCGACGAAGCGCGACGCGGCGCGCACGAACTCCGTTCGCGTCTGCACCGCCAGTCGTCCACGCCGCTGCGCCCGACTCCGCGTCTGCCCTATCCCTTCCCGACCACGCCGTCCTGGCGCAGTCTGCGCGCCACCCTGCGCGCCCTCGCCGACCCGAGCGTCCAACTGCCCAGCCTGGTCGCCGACCTGCATGACCCGGAGGCCTCCGGCATCGACCTCGCCTTCCTCTACCAACGCTGGTGCGGCTTGCAGCTGATCCGTGCCCTGCGCCACCACGGCCTGCGCCCCACGCGCGACCCGATCCCGGCCCTGCTGCTCGCCGGCGCGATCGAGTTCCGCTCCGCAACAGAGTCGACGGCCACCGTCACCCTGCTCTGCGAGCCGCGCCTCGCATCCCGCAAGCGACCGCTCCACGGCCTCTTCGTAACCCACGGCGAGTCGAGCCCGGACCTCGTCCTGATCACCGACGAGCGCGTCTACGTCCTCGACCCGACCCTCAGCCGATCCCCCGACCTGCACCGCGACAAAGCCAAATACCTCGACGTCCTGAGCGTCGCCCGCGCCCGCACCATCGCCGGAGTCCGCTTCCCCACGACCGGCCCGGACCGCTCGTGGGCCGCCGCGCCTTTGCCGGGCACCAGCTGCCGACCGACGGATTGGCGCGGCGAGCACGGCGTGGTGCCGATGGAGCCGGGGGGCGTAGAGTCGGGGGCGATTGGGGCTTGGGTTGGGGATTTGTTGGGGCTGGGGTGATCGCGTGAGCTGTGCTGGACTCATCCCACAGCCTTCAGCGCGAGCCAGAGCTTCTGTCGACGACCGTGACCGCGGTCGCGACCCTCACCGCCCTGCGCGAGCACCTGCGTTCCCCGTCCCGAGAAGATGGCGTAGACATCCCCTGAATCCCCCGCCGCAATTCAGTCACTCCCCTGCCCGGCTCCTGCCGGGAGACGGAGAGACCGATGACGCAAGTGATTCAGTCCGCACCTTGGGACGACGACGAGTTCGAGGCGCGCGATGGCGAGATCGTGCTCGAGGAACCGATTACCGGTGCGCGAGGCTTCGAGCTTGTCGTTGGTGAGGATCTCGATGGGCAGGTTGAAACGCCGACTCAGCTCATCCGGCTACTGCTCGACGAGGCTGCCGAGACAGACGATCAAGGGTAAGCGTTGCACCAACCCCACCTGGCTCGTCGGGCCGAGCGGCCCGATGATCTGTGGATGGCGAGAAGCAATCGACCAGAGGAGATGCGCACGCTCTTGGCCGATCGTGAGCGGCGCGGGCTGACGTATCGGGAGCTTGCGGCGGAGAGCGGCGTGGCGCGAGACACGCTGTCGTGGTGGGCCTGGAAGTTGAGGAAGGAAGAGGCGGCGGTGCCGTCCTTCGTCGAGCTTGTGACCGAGCCTCACGCCGTGCTCGGCAGCTTGGAACTCGAGTTCTCGATGGGTTGCGTGCTGCACGTCCCCGCGGGCTTCGACGCAGACCATCTGCGACGGCTGCTCGGAGTGCTGAAGACGTGCTGAGCCTTCCCGCGCAAGTGCGTATCTTCGCGGCGACGTCACCGGTCGACTTCCGCAAAGCGCACGACGGACCGGTTACGATCGTGCGCGACGGTTTCGAGCACGATCCCTTCGACGGTTCGCTGTTCGTCTTCTTCAACAAGCGCCGGGATCGCATGAAGGCGATCGTGTGGGACGGCTCGGGGTATTGGGTGCTGTACAAGCGGCTCGAGCACGGACGCTATCAGGTCTTCGATCGCGTGTCGGAGAAGGACGGAGCGTACGAGTTACCGAGTACGGACCTTGCTTTGCTGCTCGACGGCATCGGCTTGCGCGGCGCGAAGCGCCGCCTGTCCCACGACGGCATCGCGAGCATCGTTTCGAGCTGAACGCCGTGCGCAAGTGCGTCGTCATTGCCGATAGTATCGGTGTGACAACGACGCAGGACATCGCTGGAGAGAACGCGCAACTCATCGGCCAAGTTGACACGCTCACGAAGGAGAACAAGATCGGGGCTTCAGGGTTTCGTGTGGTGACCGGGCCTGACGGCCCCAAGAACGGGGGTGCTGGCAGCTTGCCTCGAGCCGCTGCCGCCAGTGTAGCCTGGCAGTCATGCAAGACCGCGATCTCTACACCAC